>ERZ832317.46-NODE-46-length-146465-cov-5.635366_pt1 | contig 146465 bp, 150 predicted proteins | sample MGYA00519695_ERZ832317 | MGnify/ENA primary metagenome ERZ832317 (study PRJEB31850, sample SAMEA3708726) | human gut metagenome | biome: human gut; feature: human-associated habitat; material: faeces | place: China | collected 2014 ...
CCTCGGTCAGAGAATTGTTATTATCCTTGATGACACCGCCTGTCATGGTATAGGTACCGCTGTAAATGCCGCCGCCTACTTTTGCAACATTATTTTCAATAGAGCCGCCGGTCTGCTTAACAGCAGAGCCTTTGAGCAAGCATACACCGCCGCCACCCCGAAGGGCTTTGTTTTCGGAAATCGTACCGCCGGAAATTGTTACATGCGTTGCTTGATACAAGAAAACACCGCCGCCGTAATTCTTAGCGCTGTTTTTTGTCAGCGTGCCACCGGTAATGTTCAGCTCGGTTACGCCGAAGAATGCTGCGACTGCGCCGCCGCTTCCATTTGTAACCTTATTGCCGGAAATTTCGCCGTTGTTAATATTGATTGTAATTTTCTTGCTTTGCTGCGGGAAGGTGAGAACACCCCCGCCGTAGTCAAGCGCCGTGTTCCCGGTGATTTTGCCGCCGTTCATTTCAAAGGAAGCAGGTGTAGGTGTAAACAATATATCACCGCCGCTTGCATTGGCATAGTCCGCAACATAAACCCCTGCACCATAACTGCCCTGACCGGATGTCTTGTAGGTGCTGTTGTTAGAGATCGTGCCGCCGTTCATGACCATCGTTGAACCGATGATTGCAACACCGCCGCCGCCATTTGCCGTATTGCCGCTGATCTCGCCGCCGTTCATGGTAAAGGTACTGCCATTGCCAAGCAAAATGCCGCCGCCCAATTCATAGTTACTATTTGTGTTGTTACGAATGACTGCTCCGTTCTCCATTGTTATCTTGACACCATTGTTCGCCAAAATGCCGGAGCCAAACTGAGCCGCTTTATTGTTCTGTAAAATAGCACCGCTGTTCAGTACGATCATGCCGCCGTTCGCCGCCTTGATGATCGAATCGGTCTCCGCAGCATGTGTCGCCGCCACAGAATACTCCGCTCCATCAATCACAACATTCTCGAGTGTCAAAGATGCAGAAGCATCCTCCAATTCAATCATATAGCCGCCAAGGGAATACCGATGGATTGTCTTTCTGCCAAGGTCCCAGTTCTCTGTTCCTGTAACCCGATATACACTTTTAAGGAAAATATCGCTGGTACCATTTGCATTCGCAAGCTCATTTGCCTTCTCAATCGTCTTTACCGCCGTAGACTCTGTCAGCCCATCCTTTGCATCATCACCATCCATCTGGTCAAGGTAAATCCCTGTAATAGCAGAAACCGCAAATGCCGCACTTTCTTCATCCGCCTCCAGTGTGCCAATCAGAGAATCCGCATCCTCGGCGAAAAACGCCTCATCCAATCCGCCTTCTCCAAATGCGTCATCCTCCGCAGGCCTTTCTGCCTCAAGGCTTTCTACCTGTCCTTCCGCAGAAGTCTCCTCCGCAAAGGCAGCGCATGGCATAAGCGTAAAGGCCATCAGAAATGCCATTGCACATGACAATAGTTTTTTGCTCACTTTCTATAACCTCTCTTTCAAATAAAAATGATCTGCAATAAAAATTTACAAGAAAACGCTTATTCATAGATTGCATTTCTTCTGTATGTCCCCAAAATATACCAACTAAAAATTATATCAATATTTTTTCTCAATACAATCACTAAAAATTTTTTCATTAACAATGTATATCAAAATTTAAAACAACCCTGAGAAGTACCTAAATTCATATACAAACTTTTTACAGAAATTATCCATTTTTGACGAATTTCGCCACCTTTCGACAAATTTTTTCATTATTCCACCGTGTCGTTTTCATTCATCCATCTGTTGACGTGTTCATTAAATCTATGTTATGGTATATTTTGGTAAATGAGTTTCTATCATAGAACAAATATGATTATTTATCTCGTAAAAATAATATTCTAAAAGGAGTAACCCGAAATGGATAAATGCAGCGCCGCCGTAAAAAGAGCCAAAATATACTGCTTGTTTGTCGGAATCTTCGCTTTCCTGCTTGCGCTCCTTCTCAGCCAAGCTTTTTTTAATTATACGGAAAAAGAAATGAAAATGAGTGCAACCTATACGGCACAAAGCACAGTGAAACGCATCAACGCACACCTTGTGCAATATGTAGCCCTTTCCGATTTCTTGGAAAACATGATTAACTCAGGCTATGAGCTGAACGAAAGTACCTTTTCCAAGCTGGCGCAGCTGATTCCGAATCATAACAACATTATAAAAGCATACGAGCTGGCACCGCAGGGAATCATAACGGAGATTTATCCCAAGCAGGAAAATGAAACGGTTTTTGGTATGAATATTTTGACGGAGCATGAACGAAAATACGACGCACAGCGGGCAAAGCAAACCAAGGGGTATACCATCGGCGGCCCTTATACATTAAAACAGGGCGGCTACGGTGCATTGCTTTTCGATCCGGTCTATCAAACCGATGCTTCTGGCAACCGCACCTTCTGGGGCTTCGTTATCATGGTAATCGACTGGGATGAGTTTATTGATAAAATCGGCTTGGAGCGCTTAAGCGATGCCTCCTATTGCTATGAAATATGGGCAAAAAACAGCCAAACAGGCGAAAAAATCACTTTGGCACAGAGCCAAAAAGATATGCCCCAAAATTGCCTTACCGTTGAATGTGGGATTCCCAATGATACTTGGTATGTGAATATTGCCCCGACTGCCGGATGGATTCCGACTGTCTGGTGGGTAATTGCAGGCATTTTTTCGTTGATTCTCTCCATAATGACTGCTACTATTTTTTATCAGCTTTACAGCAAAAAATATCGGGAAAAGCAATATATCGATGAGCTGCAAAAGGCAACCGAACAGGCAAGACTTGCGAATGAGGCAAAAACGAAATTTCTTTTTCACATGAGCCACGATATCCGCACGCCAATGAATGCAATCATCGGTTTTTCCGACCTTTTGGAAAAGCATTTACAGGATGAAAAAAAGGCCTCTGTGTATTTGAAAAAGCTGCAATCCTCCGGTAACCTCCTAATGACAATCATCAATCAGGTTTTGGAGATTGCCCGCATCGAAAGCGGAACAGCCACCCTGCGATTAGAGGCCGAGGATATGGAGGCACTGTTCCACTCTTTGTATACTGTTTTTGAATCGGATATTCAAAAGAAGGGACTTCATTATTCCGAAGAAATCCATATCCGGCATAAGTATGCCATTTGCGATAAAACAAGATTGCAGGAAATCCAATTAAATATCGTGAGCAACGCAATCAAATATACGCCAAGCGGACATACCATCCATATATCGCTCAATGAGGCGGCATCCGATGATAAACAGGCGCAGTATGTTTTCACTTGCACGGATACAGGCATTGGCATGAGCGAGGAGTTTCTTTCCCATATCTTTGAGGAATTTTCCAGAGAGGAAACCTCTGCAAAAAATGAGGTTCTGGGTACAGGGCTTGGGCTGCCTATCGTAAAATCCATTATTGAGCTGATGGAAGGAACGATTCAAGTGGAAAGCAAGCAAAACATCGGCACAAAAATCACAATAACCCTTCCTTTTTATATTGCAGAAAAAAAGGATGTTTATGGAAAGCAAGAAACCAAGAAGCCCTCTCTCTCAAAAGAAAAGCCCCGCCGCATTTTGCTTGCCGAGGATAATGCACTGAATGCGGAAATTGCATTAGAGCTTTTAAAGGGGGCAGGCTTTCTTGTGGAGCACGCCGCAAATGGCCAAGCGTGTGTGGATATGCTCAGTCACGCAGAGGATGGCTATTATGACTTGATTCTGATGGATGTGCAAATGCCGATTCTAAACGGCTATGAGACAACGAAAAAAATCAGACAGATGGAAGATCGGAAAAAAGCGGAAATTCCCATTCTTGCAATGACGGCGAATGCTTTTTCTGAGGATCGGCAGGCCGCACTGGAGGCAGGCATGAATGACCATGTTGCTAAGCCTATCGATATGAATGTTTTGCTTCGGGTTATGATGAAATATCTGTAACACGCAAAAAAACTTATAAAATTAACTGAAAAACGGCAAACAAAAATACAAGGACGCTCTTTCTTTTTGATGAACGTCCTTGTTTTCTTGTTAGTCGAATCAGTACAAAATCGCACAAACGGTAGCCGGTATATATTTTGTTACAAGCTTTGACACTCCACACAGCTAAAGCAGGAGGATTCTTGGTGGCTGCCAAAGATATCGGCTGACCAGTTCATTTCTGATAGGTCTCACCCCAAGTTATGGCTATTTCAAACTTGTATGGCAAAAGCAACCAATAACCCACGGGAGCATAACGAAAAAAGCGGACATTTCTGTCCGACTAAGTTCAATTCCTATTTCTTCCCACGGGATAAACCGTGTCTCTTGCTATTAACATCCAATTCACAATATCAAAAAAACATCCCATCACGCTTTCACAAATACCCCTTCTTTCCGCAGACATATCATCCCATTTCTGCAATTGCATAATCGCCGCTTTCGTATACGCCTCCACTGCATCTTGGTTCTTGTATGATATTATTAGATTGTTTTCATAGATATCCTAATCACCATTCCGCAATTCGAAAAATCCTACTCCTACAACAAGTTTTTGTTTTATTCTATTTTTTTCTAAAAACTCCATCCCCATAACCATATCCATCTAAAGTGTGCTCCATACTCATGCTTTTTGCTAATGCATCTGCACTAATATAAAGCTGATTATCTATACACAAAAAGGCTGGAAATACCTCATCCTCAATCAATTTCCCATCTTGTGTATAAAGCTGTAAATCCGTTCTATTTGCAAAAACAGGTACAAAATTACGCACCGTATTTGCATTTTTCAACTCAATACTGACTTTTTCCGTACCCAATAAGAGTGCATTCTCACTCTGTATTGTTACTTGAATGCTCAACAATTCCATTAACGCAGGCGAAACACTAAAGTAATTCTCTGTTACCGTTGTCCCCATAGTTTTTGAAATACAAATTACATCTACAACCTTCTGCCATGCATTTTCTATAGTTAAATTCAAATCCTTTGCGGCTGTCTGACTTTTTAAAATAGAGCACCCCGATAAATCGAATCTACCTGTCTTTTGGTATGAAACACCCAATTCCTCTACATATATCTTTTCTGTCGAAAGGACATCCTCTTCACCTCCATCCCAAATGGAAGCAACTCTCTATTCACTTTTCATTTAGACATAAAACTAAATTTATTTATATGTTCTACTTCAGTTTATTTTAACCTAAGGTAAGAGCAGCCTTTCCACCAACAGAAGTAAATCTTAGCCACAAAGCAACATATTTTCAAACAAATCCTCATATGTTTCCTCTAATTTTCCAATTGTTTCAATATAAGAGCCGCTTCCCGTGCCGCTTTCTCCCAGCTTATAATAAATCTCTCCCGTTGCTTTATCCACAAGGAACAGACGCACACCTTTGATAACCCAAAAGCTTGCGGTTTCATCCACGCATTGCAGCTTCTGAAATTCTGTCTGCATTTCGCCCACATACGGTGTTAGCTTCTGATAGCTCTCGCTTTTCCGGAACATCGGATCATAAAGCTGCAATTTTTCCTTTACATTCTGCACTGCTGCTTCCTTTGTGATTTTCTGCGCGCGGTTATCCAGATTGATGCAGGGATTCCCCATCGGCATCACTTCCTGCATACCATAGGTTACAGTCGCACCAAGCTGTGTCGCAAAAGCGCGCACCGGAACATAAATCTCGTTTTCCACGCAGATTGTCTTGCCGGAAAGTGCCATATCCTTCACTTCTTCCCTTTGCAGACCCAGTGCATCGCACAACGCCCCAAGCTCCATGAAGGCACGTCCGTTTTCAATGATGATATGCTCTGCAGACAGACCGCCATTGATGATGAGAAATGTATGCTTTTCTCCCTCCGTCAGCACAGTCTCCTGCCCGGAATCCGCCGTAAATCTATATTTCCATTCTCCCTTGTCAAAATCACTGTTTTCCGTATCCACGCTGTTCCGATAGCAGGGTGTATGCACTTCCGCCGCCCATGCCTGCCCACAGAAAAGCTGTGAAAACAGAAGTCCACAAGCCAACATCCTTCTTAAATTCTTCATTGAAAAACCACCTTTTCCCTAATTAGACACGAATCCGCTTTTTTCTTTATTATAAAGCAGAAAGCACAAAAAGGGAATATGTAAATAAAATTGAAAAATACGCATGACATTCCTGCCATGCGTATCTCTCAGAATTTATGCTGCCATATTTTCCATGAAAATGCCGTAGCCCTTTGTCGGGTCTGCCAAAGTCACATGCGTCACTGCTCCCACAAGCTTTCCATCCTGCAAAATCGGCGAACCGCTCATGCCCTGCACAATGCCGCCTGTCAGCGCAAGCAGCCGTTCATCCATAATGCGGATATTCATATCCTTATGCTGTCTTCCGCCGTTCTTCTCCAGACTTTCGATTTCCATGGCATACGCCTGCACGCCCTTGCCCTCCAAATCAGAAAGCAGCACAGCCGCGCCCTTTTTTACCTCTGCCTTTGTGGCAACAGGATAGCTTTCACCTGCAAAAACGCCTGCCGCCGCCTTGCCATAAATGCCCGTTTCCGTATTTTTCTCGATTGCGGCAAGCTTCTCTTGCATCTCTACCTGCCCAATCAATTCACCGGCAGCACCCCTTTTCCCCTTCACAATTTCCGTCAGGGTGGTATCCACCACAGAGCCGCCATGAATCACCATCAGATCATCCGTATCCACATCGTACACACCATGCCCCAATGCGCCGAAGGTACCGTTTTCCGCGTCATAATACGTCACTGTGCCGATGCCTTGGATACTGTCCCGAATCCACGCGCCAATCTGGTAGGTCTGCGCGGTATTGCTCAGAACCGGTGTAATCTTCACCTCCTTCTGCCTGCCATTTCGCTCCAAACGCAGACAAATCGGGTTCCCTTCGCTCTGCTGAATGGTTTTCATAAACGCTTCCTTATTCTCCTGCTTCTCGCCGTTTGCCTGCAAAATGCGGTCTCCGGCTTTCAGAAGTCCCTTGCTGGGTTCATGGCTTTCGTTATCCGCTCCGACTACGGTGCCTGTTTCCAAAACCAGAAGCCCTTCTGTATCCATCGTTACGCCTACCGTTCTGCCGACAGGAATCAGCTTCCGCCGCTCCAACGCCTGTGCAGACTGTGGTACGCTTAACAGAATCGGAATGAAAACCGCAAAAAAAGGCAATACTGATAAAAAAATTTTTCTTATTTTCTGCTGCATCTTCTCCTCTCCCAACCATATTTTTTGGAACAATTTTTTGCTCCAACCTTACTTTCTCCGAAACCCAAAAGCGATATACCGCCCAAAAGCACCAGAAACATACAGGAGGTGACAATACTGCCGAAATCGTTGATTGGGAAATTTTTAATTTTCAACGAAAAACCCTGCGTTGCATCATACGAATTCCGCTCCGACAGGAGTTCATTTTCTGCACCCTCTGCCCCTAAAACCATTGTCTTAGCATTCTTTGCAGCATAGTATTGATATTTGCTTTTTCAACAGCCTCTGCCGTAATCAAATCCGTCCTGCCGACTTCCTTCCCATGCAGCAAATAAATCAGTTCACCGACCTTCTCCCCTGCCGCAACCGGCGCATCCATGGCAGGCAAAAGCTCCGTTTTCGTTTCCCATTCACCGCCGATATCCTTTTTCAGAAGAATGGAAATCTCCTCCTGCACCACAGCCGAAACGCTGTCCTCCATGCCCTTCGTCACAGGAATACGCCCCATTTCCTTCCCTGCGGGCAGTCCCTTTTCCGCGCTGTAATTGGCAAAGCCGTAATCCAGAAGCTTCATGGTTTCCTGAAAGCGCAGCTTGAAATCCGGCGCAGCCATCACAACGCCAATCAGGTGTAGCCCGTTGCGCTCCGCCGTACCGGAAAGACAATAAAGCGCCTTGCCCGTAGAGCCTGTTTTCAGCCCCGTTGCACCCTCATACCATTTGATCAGCTTATTCGTATTCGTTAAGCCAAATTCGGACTCCCCCTTGCGCGTTTTATGTATGATGGTATCCTGCCATGTGGTCGTATATTTCTGCACCTCCGGGAATTTCGTCATCAGCTCCCGACTCATCAGCGCAATATCATACGCACTGGTTTCGTGTCCGTCCACATCCAGTCCGCAGGCATTGACAAAATGCGTTTCCTGCATCCCCAATTCCTCTGCCTTCCTGTTCATCCGCTCCACAAAGGCCTCCTCACTGCCTGCCACAAACTCCGCCATGGCAACCGCCGCATCATTCGCAGATGCAATCGCGATACATTTCGTCAGCTCTGCGGCTGTCTGCGTTTCGCCCGACTCCAGAAAAACCTGTGAGCCACCCATACTCGCCGCATGCTCGCTCACCTGCACCGCTTCCTCCCATTCAAATTGTCCTGCCGCCTCCGCTTCGTAAATCAGCAATAATGTCATCACCTTTGTCACGCTGGCAGGCGGCATTGCCTCGTGACTGTTTTTTTCATATAAAATTGTTCCCGTGCCTGCGTCCATCAGCACCGCACTTTTACTTTTCAGCTGCAATGCATCCGTTTCCGCCGCAAAAGCAGACAGGCTGAACCCAAGCGACAGCACAGACATCAGCAGTATCGCCAATACTCCCTTCCAATTCTTCATCCGCCCATTCCTCCCAGATATTCTTATGGATACTCTATGCTTTTCCCCTCTAAAGTATGCAGACGGCGAAATTCTTAAGAGTTTTTTAAATTTGACTGATTTTTACAAAAGTCTGTAATTTTGTTGTATACTGTTGCTATAGCAGAAAAATATTTGTTATAATCTTACTATTGATGAAAAGAAAAGGAGGGTATTCTCTATGAAAAAGACAAAACATACTGTAGCCTTGGCTTTGGCGGCAATGCTGGCGTGCCAACCGCTTTCTGTTTATGCGGCAACCTTTGCCGATATGAATCAGGCTCCTTGGGCGGGTGCCGAAGCATCCATCAATAAGGCGGCAAGCCTGGGTCTGGTTGTTGGGGAAACCAGAAACGGCAAAACCTATTTTCGCCCCAGAGATTCTGTTTCTCTGTCCGAATCCTGTCAGCTGGCGTATAAGCTGCTGATACAGACAGGCAAGGCAAAGGCGGATGACAGCGTAACCCAGAAATGGACTCCCATTATGAATGCTTACGGCATCCAGAGCTGGGCATATCCTGCCGTTTCCTACTGCTTGGAAAACGGGATTCTGGCTACCTCTAACCTGAGCGGCTTCATGAAAAACGGTTCTAATCTGCCTGCCACAAGAGAACAGGCAGCAACCATCCTTGGGCGCGCCTTAACAAAGGGGGTTTCTTCCTACACAGCAAACGAAACCACAACTACCTTCAAGGACAACAGCAGCATTTCCACAGAAGCAAAGCCCTATGTTGCCCTGCTGAAAAGGGTAGGCGTAGTCAATGGGGACGATTCCAATAAATTCAACCCCAAGCAGACACTGAACCGCACAGAAACCGCAGTTCTGGTCACAAATCTGTACGGTGTACTGGAAAAGGCAACCACACCTACCACACCCACAACTCCGACAACACCCACCAACCCGACCACCTCCACACAGAAGGGTACGGTTGCGACCATGACAAATTTCTATGTTAATCTGAAGGACAGCGCAGCTTACTACATGCTGGCCTCCGGCGGCACAACCATCACACTGAACGGTTCTTCTGCCACCATGAGCGATGTCGTAAAGCTATATAAGGCAGGCACCTCCATTGATGTTACCCTGACGCTCGACAGCAACCTGCACATCACCAAGCTGGAGGCAACCTATAAGGAAACCAAAAAAACCAAAGGCAGCCTGACAAAGGTGAGATATAATAAAACGGATAAAGAAGGCTCTATCACGATTGATAAGGACAGCACCTACTCCTTTACCGACAAGGACGATGTAGATATCCGTATCGACAAAAAGAGCTATAGCCTGAAGGAATTGTACGACCTATTCACAAAGGCAGAGGATGACAAAACAACCATTGAGGTTGAGGTTACCCTTGACAACAAGGGAAATCTGACAAAAATCACAGGCAGCACAAAGGAAAGCAGCAGCAGTGATTCCATAAAGGGCAAGGTTTCCAAGGTGAATTATGATAAGTCCGACAAAACAGGCTATATTCAGCTGAAAAATAAAACCACAAAATATTACATCGATGATACAGATGATGTTACCGTAAAGATTGACAACAAAACAAAAGACTACAAAGATCTGTATAATCTGTACGATGATGGGGATAGCACCATTACCGTTACACTGACACTGAATAAAAAGGATTACGTTACTAAAATTACAGCAACCACTTCCGACAGTGACAGCAAGGATGATGCGGACGGCAATGTTGCAAGCGTTACCTATAAGGAAAGCAAGGACACCGGTACGGTAAAAATTGGCAGCAAGACCTATGATATTGATGATGTAGATGATGTCGATATCTCCATTACCGACGGCTCCGATAAGATTAAAACATGGGAAGATTTCTATAATGCCTATAAGGACAAAAAGACCATGAATGTTTCCGCTACCGTTAAAAATGATGAGGTTACAAAAATCACAGGTAAGGTAACACAGGCAAAGGGGGAGCTTTCCAAGCTTGGCAAGAACTACATCAAAATTGAAGGCAAATACAGCAATAATACCTTCAGCTATGATTTTGATGAGGATGATACAGATAACATCAAGGTAAGCATCACCAATGCTTCCGGCGTAAAAACACTTACGAAGCTGATTGACTGGCTGGAATCCGGTGACAAGCTCGACCTTGTTCTCACACTGGATAAAAACGGAAATATCACAAAAATTTCCGGCGAATATAAATAATTTCGCCAAAACGTACTGACCATAAAGGGCAACACCTGCATGAAAAGGCGTTCAGACAAAAATCATAAAAGCAAAGGGATTTTCCTTTTTATGAGTCTGCGCTTTTGCGCAGACTCATTTTTTATAGGAGTATTATATGAAAAAAATACATTCGGCATTTGCGCCGTTTCTCGGCATCCTTATCCTGCTTGCGGTTTGGTTTCTGCTTTGCCGCGCAGAGGTTTTTAGTCCCTACCTTCTGCCGACACCACAAAAGGTGTTCGACAGCTTTCTGCGCATGCTTTTCTCCGGAGAATTGCTTCGGGATGTGCTGATTTCCTTTATCCGTATTCTGAAGGGCTTCGGCATCGCTTTTCTGCTTGCGTTTCTGCTGGGGATGTTCCGTGCGCTCCTGCCTGCCGCAGAAAAATATTATAACGCAATCGTGCAGTTTTTCCGCAATGTGCCGCCGCTGAGTCTGATTCCGCTTCTGATTCTCTGGTGCGGCATCGGGGAAACCACAAAAACCGTTATTATCGTGCTGGCCTCCTTCTTCCCGATGTATCTGAACATCGTAAAAGGCTTTACGGGCTGTGACCAAAGGCTATTGGAGGTTGGGGATGCCTTCGGCTACACAAAATTTGAAAAATTCCGCTATATCCTCCTGCCCTACGCCTCCGCCGATATTCTCGTTGGGATGCGCATCGGCATGGGCTATAGCTGGCGTGCCATCATTGCGGCAGAAATGATTGCAGCCTCCAGCGGTATCGGGCATTTGATTCTGTTCGCGCAGCAGCTGAGCCGCACCGATAAGGTGATTGTCGGCATTTTTGTGGTTGGGCTTGTCGGCCTTGCAACCGATAAATGCTTCGGCTTTTTGCTGAAAAAATTATTTAAGGGGAATGGTGAAAATGGCTGGAATTGAATTAAAGCATATACAGAAGGCATACACCGTAGACGGGCGGACGCTCCCCGTTTTAAAGGATATCTGCTTGCAGATTCCCGAAAACAGCATCACCGTCCTTCTTGGGAAAAGCGGCTGCGGCAAAACCACCCTGCTCCGCTTAGTGGGAGATTTAGAGAAGCCAAACAGCGGAGAAATTCGCTTTGCGGTCACGCATAAAACCGCCTTTGTGTTTCAGGAGCCGCGGCTCATGCCTTGGCTGACTGTGTGGGATAATACTATTTTCGGACTGAAAAAGCACTCCTATGATACAGGAGAAATCCAAGCCCTGCTGGAAACGGTTGGTCTGGATGGCTTTCAGAAGGCCTATCCCCATCAGCTTTCGGGCGGAATGCAGCAAAGAACCGCTATCGCGCGTGCTTTGGCGTATGCGCCCTCCTTCCTTCTGATGGATGAGCCCTTTGCCGCATTGGATCATTTCACGCGCACGCAGCTGCAGAAGGAACTGATTCGCCTGCAAAAAAGCCAAAATACAGGGATTCTATTCGTCACCCACAGCATTGATGAGGCCCTGCTTCTGGGGCATAAAATTGCCTTTCTTGAGGATGGGTGCATCAAAAAAGAATTTCTTTTGGATACGGATTGCGAAAATCGCGATTTATTATCCAAGGAACTGATTGAACTGAAACGGGAAATTCTTGCACAGCTTCATTTATAAAAAAACTGTCTTTCGGCAGTTAAAATAAGCATTTTATCATTTAAAAATTTAGGAGGTATTACAAATGAAAAAAAGATTGATTGGCATGGCAATGGCAGCCATTCTGGCTATGACGGCGCTGACAGGCTGCGGCACCGCAGAGGATACATCCTCTCTCGATTCGCTGACCTTCACCTATGTCACCTCTCCCCTGAACCTGCCCTCTATCGTGGAAAAGGAGGAAGGCATTTTCACAAAAGCCTTTGCGGATGACGGCATCGAGGTGAAATATGCAGAAATCACCTCCGGCGCAGACCAGACACAGGCACTGGCAGCCGGAGATGTGCAGGTGCTGTATGCCGTTGGCGCAACCTCTGTCATTCTTTCTGCCGCAAATGATGCAGATATCAAGGTGCTGAACATGTATAGCCGCTCTCCCAAGGCATTCTGCATGTATTCCAAGGATGAAAGCATCAGCTCCCCTGCGGATTTGCGCGGCAAAACCATTGCAGGCCCTGTCGGCACAAATCTGCATGAACTCTTGGCGGCATATCTTGCAACCGCGGATATGACAGTGGATGATGTAAACTTCGTGAATATGGGCATTCCCGAAGCAAAGGCAGGTCTGGAAGGCGGCAGTGTGGATGTGGCATTGCTGGCAGGTGCAGCCGCATATCAGACACAGCAGCAGGGCTATCACCTGATTACCGACGGCGAGGGCTTGATTAACGCCATCATTGCAGTAGCAGTCACAAATAAATTCTATGAAGCGCACCCCGAAATCATCGAAAAGCTGCAATCCGCACAGGCAGAAATCGCAGACTTTATGCAGAACCATGAACAGGAAGCCTACGAAATGGCAGCAGCGGAGCTGGATTTGGATGTGGATGCCGTAAAGGAAATGGCACAGTATTATGACTTCTCCACAGAGATTACTGCTGCGGATAAGGAGGGCTTCCAGCGCACCGCTGATTTTATGTATCAGGCAGGCATGATTGAAAAAGAGCTGGATGTAAATACATTATTTTAACTAAAGCAAACTCAGGATTCCACTTGGGACAGAGCGAAGCAATGCGCCCTTGCTTCCCGATTCCTTCCGCAATAAAAAAAGCGTCCAAGCTTGGACGCTTTTTTGTTGCTCCTCCTTCAGATGGACAAGCCTTGCTTCATGCCCCAGAAATTCATTATAGCGGAAGGATTCCCTTCTGCCATTTTCCATCTGACAGTAAAAATGGTGGGGATATAATTCCAGCACCACGCCATGACGAATTTCCCGGGTAATATATGTATAATCCTTCAAAAGAGAACGCTCCTCAACAATAACAAACTTTCCCTTTTCCAATCCATACCTACCTGCAAGCTCCTTCAGCCATGTATTTTTCCACATTCTTCTTTCCTTCATCTCATACCCCTTTCGTGTTACGGTTTATCCGTAATTATACTTTAAAAAAATAAGTTATTCCTTTATCTGACACAATCATACTACGGTTTCACCGTATCTGTCAACGGTTTTTTCGTAATTATTCCAAAATATATTGCATTTTTACGATTTAACCGTATAATAAAGATGGGACGGTGATTTTATGGATAACAGCAAAACCATTTTGGCAAAAAATATCCGCTATTACATGGAAAAAAATCAAAAAACAAGAGCTGCACTTTGCGAGGCACTGGATATAAAATATACCACCCTCAGTGATTGGGTAAACGGGAAAACCTATCCCCGCATAGATAAGCTGGAACGGCTTGCGGCATATTTCGGCATTGAAAAATCCGCACTCTTGGAGGATAGAGAGCATTTGCCGCCGGATGCCATTCCCTATACGCCACGCCAGACAAGACCCATCCCCATTGTCGGCGTTGTCAACTGCGGTGTCCCCCTTCTTGCAGAGGAAAATATCGAGGGCTATATCGAAACACCCTTGGAGGATTTGAATAGCGGCGAGGAATATTTTTGGCTGCGTGCCAAAGGGGACAGCATGACGAATATCGGCATTCATCCCGGAGATTTTCTGCTCATCCGCAAGCAAAACGATGTCGATAGCGGCGATATTGCCGTTGTTTCCGTCAACGGAGACGATGCAACCCTCAAGCGTGTGATTAAAAAGGAAAACGCCCTTGTGCTGCAGCCCGAAAACCCTGCCTATGAAATGAAAATCCTCGTCGGCAAGGAAATGGAGGACGTTCATATCCGCGGGCGGCTGATGAAGCTGGAAAAACGCTTTTGACAAAAGCAACCCCTTTCATACAAAAAGCAAGAGGTGATGGATGATGAAAACACGGGAAGAAATATTAGCCTACGCCCTCTCCTTTGCGGAGGTCTACACAGAATGTCCCTTTCGTGACCAAAATTGGCAGTTGGTTCGCCTAAAGGAAAACAAAAAAGCATTTCTCTGGATTTATGACCGAGGGGGATATCTCAATCTAAATGTAAAGGTAGCGCCTGAATGGCGTGATTTCTGGCGGAACACCTATCCTGCCGTGGTTGCTGGCTATCATCAAAACAAAATGCACTGGAATACGATTATTCTGGACGGCACCATTCCCACGCAGGATATCAAACGCATGATTGCCGAAAGCTACGATTTGATTGCGGATAGTCCCACCAAGCGCATCTACGAGGCGGTCAAAAAAATCCCCAAAGGCTGTGTCGCAACCTATGGGATGATTGCAGCGCTGGCAGGTGACCCGAATATGGCGCGCGCGGTCGGCAATGCCCTACATAAAAACCCAGACCCTGCAAATATCCCCTGCTATCGTGTTGTCAATGCAAAGGGGGAGCTTTCCGGTTCCTTTGCCTTCGGCGGAGAAGCTGCACAGGAAAAGCTGTTGCAGGCGGATGGCATTGAGGTGGTCAACGGAAGGGTCGATTTGGAAAAATATCAATGGAAATTCAAATAGGACGCAAAAAGGGTGTGATAAAATTTATCACACCCTTTTTACCGTCTTATTCTTCATCCAGCTTCAGTACAGACATAAATGCCTTCTGCGGCACCTCTACGCTGCCAATCTGGCGCATACGCTTTTTCCCTTCCTTCTGCTTTTCGAGCAGCTTTTTCTTACGGGAAATATCACCGCCATAGCATTTTGCCAGAACATCCTTGCGCATTGCGCTGATGGTTTCTCTGGCGATAATCTTGCTGCCGATTGCTGCCTGAATCGGAATTTCAAACAGATGTCTGGGAATTTCCTTTTTCAGCTTTTCGCACATTTTTCTGCCACGTTCCGTTGCAGAATCCTTATGCACAATAAAGGACAGCGCATCCACAGGCTCCCTGTTTACCAGAATATCCAACTTCACCAGCTCACTTTCCTGATAGCCCAGCAGGCTGTAATCAAAGGAGGCATAGCCGCGGCTTCTGGATTTCAGCACATCGAAGAAATCGTAAATAATTTCATTCAACGGCATGTGATAGGTCAGCATCACACGGGAGGAATCCAGATATTCCATACTGATGTATTCGCCGCGCCGCTGCTGGCAAAGCTCCATAATCGGCCCGACATAATCCTTCGGGAGCATGATTTCCGCCTTCACAATCGGCTCCTCCATCTTCTCGATTCTGGCAGGATCGGGCATATTGCTCGGATTGGATAAATCAAAGCTTGTCCCATCCGTCAGATATACCTTATAAATAACACTGGGGGCAGTTGTTACCAAGTCCAGATTATATTCTCTTTCCAGTCTTTCCTGAATGATTTCCAAATGCAGCAGTCCAAGGAAGCCGCAGCGGAACCCAAAGCCTAACGCAACAGAGGTTTCCGGCTCAAAGAACAGCGCCGCATCATTCAGCTGCAGCTTCTCCAGTGCATCGCGCAAATCGGGATATTTTGCCCCATCCACAGGGAAAATGCCGCAGTAAACCATCGGGTTTACCTTCTTATAGCCGGGCAGTGCCTCTGCGGTCGGGTTTTCCGCCAATGTAACCGTATCCCCCACGCGTGTATCGGATACCGTTTTGATGCTTGCCGTAAAATAGCCAACCATGCCGGCACTCAGCTCATCCACAGGCAGGAAACGTCCGGGGCCGAAAATGCCAACCTCAACAACATCAAATTCCTTCCCTGTTGCCATCATTTTGACTCTGCTGCCCTTACGAATCGAGCCGTCAAACACACGCATCAGCACGATAACGCCGCGGTACTGGTCATATACAGAGTCGAACACCAACGCCTTCAGCGGCGCATTGACATCCCCCGCGGGCGCGGGAATATCTGTAATAATGCGTTCCAGAACCTCCTCGATATTGATACCGTTTTTCGCAGAAATTTCAGGGGCATCCTCCGCAGGAATCCCGATGATATCCTCAATTTCCTGCTTTGCCCATTTCGGGTTTGCGCTGGGCAGGTCAATTTTATTGATAACCGGAAGAATTTCCAGATTATTATCCAACGCCAGATAAACATTTGCCAGTGTCTGCGCTTCAATGCCCTGCGCCGCATCCACAATCAGCACCGCACCCTCGCACGCCGCAAGGGAGCGGGATACCTCATAGTTGAAATCGACATGTCCGGGTGTATCAATCAGGTTAAACTGATATTCCTCCCCATCCTGCGCGCGGTAAATCAGACGAACCGCCTGCGATTTGATGGTGATTCCTCTTTCACGCTCCAGATCCATGTTATCCAAAACCTGCTCCTGCATTTCTCTATCTGTTAAAAGACCTGTTTTCTGAATCAGTCTGTCTGCCAATGTGGATTTGCCGTGGTCAATATGCGCCACAATGCAAAAATTCCGAATGTGTTTCTGTTTGTCCTGAGACATACGCTTCCTCCTTGCACAAAATTTGTTCTATCCATAATATCTTATTTTACCACATTCTTTGGGAGGAAGTCAAAAGAATCACATCTTTTCTTTTCATTCAGACCACCGCCGCTTACTCCAATTCCTCCAATGCCTCGCGTACTCTTTCGTATTCCCTTCTTACGGCATCATAATACTGCCCTGCTTCCGCAGGCAGCGCCTCCTTGCCGCGCAGCAGCTCCGTCATCGCGGAACAAACCTCTGCCAGAGCAGAAAGGCTTAGGTTCAGTGCCATTCCCTTCAGCGTATGCACCGCACGAAATGCCTGCGCCGCCTCGGATTTTTCCACTGCCTCTGCCAGAAGCGTCATGCTGTTGTCACCCGGCAGCATTTTCAGAAATTTCCGAATCAGCACATCACTTTGCAGGCGATTGATTGCATCTGTATAGTCTCCATCAACCTTCTGATAAAATTCATTTACCGTCATAAATACCCCTCCTTAAAAAATCACCGCGCGATTCTTTTCTTTCTTTGCCTCATATAAGGCGGCATCTGCCTTCTGAATTAAATCCGAAATCCGTCCCGAAGCATACACACCGCCAATACTGATGGTCAGCTTCAGCTCCGGATACTGCGCCACCTCAATCCTGTGCACCGCTCGGCAGAGCTCCTCCAGCTTTCGTTCCAGAATCCGCTCCGGCATATTATCAAACAGCAGGAAAAACTCATCTCCACCATAGCGAATCAGTGCATCGTTGCTGCGCAGCATGGAGCGAATCGTCTGCGCCACATAATACAATACTGCATCCCCTGCGGTATGCCCGAAGCGATCGTTGATTTTCTTGAAATTATCAATATCAATCATCGCCAGCGCATATTCTCCGCTCAGGTTACGCACCCGTTCATCATAATACCGGCGATTATATACTCTTGTTGCAGAATCCATATAAACCTGCCTGTTCCGCACAAGCAGCTGATTCAGAACGTGTTCGCTTTCTATGCCGTTGATATCCTCCGAACGAATCGGGTTCACACATTCCAGAGAATAGGACATTCCGTCTATCTCGATTGGCATTGCAAATACATAATAAACATCATTGCCAATCGGCTCCACCTTCGTCTGTATCTTTCCCATACGGACGGCATCCTGCGAAATACAGCACTCACAGCGGCGCGACTTTCCCCAGAGGGCAAAGCAATCCTCGTTCTTCTGCACAGAATGACTCTCCTTTGTTGTAGAAACCTGCATACAGATTTCAGGGTCCACCAGCCGAACCGTTTCAAACATCGTCCGATATCCCTGCAGCACAGGGCCGACCTGCTTTTCCGTAATCCGAATCACATTTTCTCCACTCGCCAGAATGGGCAGCAGCACCTGCTCCTGTAAAGCAGGCTTCGCTGCTTCGGCATTATACATCTGTATTCTCTTATAGTTTTCATCAATATCTATAATTTTTCCGAGCAGAGAGCTATAATGTCCCTCGCCATCCCTCTTGCCCGAAACCAAAATGGCGGTCTGGCATTGTCTCGGCTTTCCGTTTAGCGCAATCTGTACCATAAACTCCAGCTGTGTCCGGTCAGTCGGCAGCTCCTGTAATTTCTCGGTAAGCAGCGCAAGCGTCTTTTTCCCGAAAACGGAAAGAAAGGCTTCATTTTCCATCGGGTCAACAATCACATCCGGCAGTCCCGTCTGCTCTACTGCACCCTTGGAAAGATGCAGAGAGGAAGGCTGTGCAGTGTATTCAAACCACAGCTCTCCGCTGAGATTTGCGAAAAATTCTGCTTTTGTGTTGGCCTCCTCCAGCTGCTTTGTCATGCGCGCCGCAATGACATCCTGTCCACTGTAAAGCTCCTCCACCGTTTCATATACCTGCTCCGCACTCTGTCCCACAGGCTTTTTCTCCACGCCATGCCGCAGGGTCTCCGAAAGCTCATCCATACATTCAAGCAGGAGCGGATTCAAACTGCCACATTCGCCGTTATGCATCATAGCAAGTGCCGTATCATGCGAAAAGGCTTCTTTATAGCTGCGCTCATTCGTCAGCGCATCATAAGCATCCGCAACGGAAACCACCTGTGCCGCAATGGGAATATTATCCCCTGCCAGCCCGTCCGGATAGCCCTTGCCATCCCAACGCTCATGGTGCCAGCGGCAGATCATCGTGGCGTATTTCACCAGTTTTTCATTCTGATACACAGACATTCCCGAAATAATATCCGCACCAATCACCGTATGCCGTTTCACAATGGCAAATTCCTCCTCAGTCAGCTTGCCGGGCTTTGTCAGAATTTCCTCCGGAATCAGCAGTTTCCCGATATCATGCAGGCTTGCCGCCATGCAAATTACATCTATATCATCCGGATTCAGCGCATAGCGGTTCGTCCGCTTCATCAGACAGTGCAGCAAAAGCCCCGTCACACGGCTTACGCCGGACATGTGCATCCCCTTTTCCCCGCAGCGCAGCCCCAAGGCATAGCCCAGAATCGATATCATAACCTCGTTGCTTTTTTCTCTGCGGAAAAACCAATCCGCAACCACGTCCATCAGCTGATGCTTTTTGGTATGCAGCAGGATTGTGTTGATGATGCGGCGGCGAACGATGCCGGGTACAAAGGGACGGCTGATGTAGTCAGATGCACCCAGTTCAAATGCACGGTCGATGTAGGTATTGCTGGTTTCCGCGGAAATCATGATGGTGGGGATATCCTCAATCCAATGTCTGCGGTTCATTTCCTCCAGAACCTCAAATCCGTCCATCTCAGGCATCACAATATCCAGCAGCAATGCGGAAATCTGCGTGCCATAGCTCTGCAACGCAATGATGACTTCCTGCCCATTTGTTGCTTCAATCACTTCAAATTCCTGATCCAGTACATTTGCAAGTATTGCGCGGTTCATTTCAGAATCGTCTGCAATCAGCAGTTTTCTTCGTCTCATAAGGCGATCCTCTCCTGTCGTTCTGTCTTTTGCATCTCAAGCTCTGCCGCGAATTCTGCCTGACGCTGTAAAGCCTCACTCTGCCCTTGAAATATTCAAAATTCCCCAAAAAGTTACATTTAATGTGAATATTATAGCACATCTATATCTTATTGCCAACGAAAAACAGGAACATCAAGGCTGCTTCTGCTTTGCTGTTCCTGTTTATGTTTCTTCTATATAAAATTATCAGCTGTTATTCTGCATCAAAGGCGTGCGCCGTTACGAAGGTTGCGCCCCCATTGTCAATATAGGTCGTTTCTACCTCGCATTTCTGCTTCAGCTCCTGCATATCGAAATAGCGGGAAACCGTCTGCTTCTCTACCTTGTAGCTGTTTTTATCCATATCTAATGCCATCTGCTTTGCATCCGCATCGGAAAGCTTCTGCACGCCTGCCTTTGTGATATCAAAATCGGGATTCTTTTCCCCGATAAAGGTAATCAGCGCTGCTTTTTTGTTGATACAGAGAACCCGATAGCCGAAATTCTTTGTCATAACGCCGTTTACATTCAGACGCATATCCAGTGTGATGAGGTTAGGCGTATTGCTGCCCTCCTCTGCTTCTGTGATAATAAAATCAGCCGCCTTGAAGTCCTTGTCTACATTCTTCTGCATATAGACCTCCAGTGCTGCATAATCCTTCGAATCGGGGACATAAGGCACATCCTCCTCAATCACCTTCTGCTTCGCCCCTTCAACCAGAAAATCCTTTACGGATATGCTGACTCCCTCGTCATTCTGCTCGCCTGTGGAGAGCTGAATCCGATTCTTTTCGCTGTCCCATCCACAGGTGAAGTCCATAATCTCGACCAAATCGCGCAGCTTGAAATAATTATAACCGTCAATATTCAGGCAATTCATGTTTTCGTATTCCGTTGCGCCAACGAGAATGGTCTGCTTGCTTTGCTGTACGGCTTTTGCCTGCTTTGCCGCATTCAGATGCTGCAAATCCTGCGCAGCACTTTCCTTTGTCAGAGAAGCCTGCTTTTTCGCTTCGTTCCAATCGACACGATAGCCGAGGATTTTCCCCAAATCGCGCAGCATAAAATAATTATTATCCTGATACAGATACGCGGGGACAGCCTCCACCGTCTGCACGCCCTCTCCCGACTGCACGGAAAGCGTGTTTTTGGACGGCGTAACCGCAAGCCCTGCCGCAAGGGCACTTTGTGTAAAAATAAGCATGCCTGCCATTGCCCCAACTACAACAAATTTTTTCTTCATCTGTCATACCTCCTTACACAATACGTTTTCCCTTTACTTGCCTGAACTTCCCTTCGGATAGCTTCATCTTATCAGACATCTTAGCAAATTGCATCTGATTTGCATAAAATTTATAAAATTTTAAGAAATAACCGCAATTACTGCGCTAGGAGGGCGTGTGAAGGGTGCATTTATTTCCACGCATAAATGCACCAAATATGTATTTTTCTCTGTCGAGGCAGAGAAAAAGTGCCCACCTTTTCCACCAGACGCTTTCTGGTTTTTGCAAAATACAGAAATTTCAGGTAAAATAGGAAAAAACATAATTAGAAAGGTGTTTGATATTCATGATACATGTACTTTTCATCTGCCACGGCAACATCTGCCGTTCCCCCATGGCGGAATATCTTTTCCGCGACATGGTAGAAAAACGCGGACTTTCCGCTCAATTCCACATTGCATCCGCCGCAACGAGTCGCGAGGAAATCGGCAACGGAGTCTATCCCCCGGCAAAACGCAAGTTGGCATCTGTCGGCATTTCCTGCACCATGCACCACGCAAGGCAGGTAACAAAAGAGGATTATGCCGCCTATGACTATCTTCTGGTTGCGGAGCGGTACAACATTCCCAATTTAATGCGGCAAATCAAGGAGGATCCCGACCATAAGGTTTATCGTCTGCTGGATTTCAGCAGTCGCCCCAGAGATATTGCCGACCCTTGGTATACAGGAGATTTTGATATCACATATCATGACATTACAGAGGGTCTGGAGGGCTTTCTGGCATATCTGAAAAAAGAAAACAAGCTATAAGGAAAAGAGATAGAACAAAAACGTTCTATCTCTTTTCCTTTATTCCTTCCCATCAAACCGAATGACGGTTCCATATTTTATATTTCTTTCCTGAAGCTTCCGATCAATTTCCTGCTTCAATTCCTCATTCGGACGCTTCGCTTCATAAGGCACCATCAGGTCGAACACCAGATTTTTCTGCTCCTTACCGCCGACGATGCGGAAGCAGTGCATTGTCACCGCAGGGTCAATTTCATGGATAATCTCCTGTGTCACCTGCCGCATTTCATTCCATTCCGCATCATTCACCAAAATAGGATCATAATGAATCACCAAATGGACATTCAACTCTCGCAAAGCCCTGCTTTCTAACTCATCAATGATGTCGTGCCCCTCCAGAGAGTACAAATCCGCATTGACCTCTGCATGAATCGAAGCAAAGCATTTCCCCGGACCATAATCATGAATCAGCAAATCATGCACACCCAGAATTTCGTCCGGTGCTGTCACCAGTTCCTTGATTTTCTCAATTAAATCCGGTTGCGCCTGTTCGCCGAGCAGCGGAGAAATCGTTTCTTTTACGATATTCACACCCGAATGGAGAATAAACACCGCAACCAGCAGACCGATGTAACCATCAATCTTAATACGGAACAGAAATCCCACGAAACACCCCAGCAGAACTGCCGCCGTTGTAATTACGTCATTGCGGCTATCCACCGCGGTTGCCTCCAGGGTAAGAGAGTGAATCCGTTTCCCCAAGCTACCGAAAAAGAAGGACATCCACAGCTTTACCAAAATAGAGCCAACCAGAATGACAACTGTCAGCGCAGAGAAATCCACTGCCTCCGGATGAATGATCTTTTCCACGGAGGATTTCACCAGCTCCACGCCGATAACCAGAATCAGCACTGCCACCATCAGCCCCGAAAGATATTCATATCTGGCGTGTCCATAGGGATGGTCTGCGTCCGCAGGCTGCTGTGCCAGACGAAAGCCAAGGAGCGTCACCACAGAGGAGGATGCATCCGAAAGGTTATTCACCGCATCGGCAACAATCGCAACTGAGCCGGACAGAAGCCCTGCCACAAGCTTGCCGAAAAACAGAAGCCCATTGCAGAAAATGCCGACCACGCCTGCCAGCTTGCCTACATCGGTACGCACCTGCGTATTCTCTACATCCGCATAATTTTTTACAAAAAGCCTTAACAAAAGCCCTGTCATACCCACTTCCCCCAATTTTTTCATCTTCTTTTTTCATTAGGTTATCGTATTATCATATCACTCTGAAAAACGAATTACAACCACAAACCATCGCAACTCTGCATAAAAAAGTCCCCTATTCCTTTTTTGGAACAGGGGAACTGTTTGATCGCTTTTCTCTTAGTCTTCTTTAAAGAAGTCCTTCATTTTTTTTGAAAAGGATTTTTTCTCCTCCTTAGGAGATTCTGCTTCTGTCGCTGTCTTAGGTGCCTCCCCATAGAACTGACGCAGCAAATCCTTCTGTCTCTCGCTCAAATCCGTAGGGATTTTCACCTTCAGCGTTACAATCTGGTTCCCTCTTACCTTCGGATTTCTCAGATTCGGCACACCCACGCCTCGCAGTGTTACCACCGTATCGGGCTGTGTACCGGGTTTGACGGTATATTTCTCCTCACCATCAATGGTCTTAATCGTGATTTCGCCGCCCAGTGCCGCCTGCACGAAGGTAATGGGTACATCACAATAAATATCATAGCCCTTACGCACAAATACGCGGTTCGGCTGTACATAAACCGTTACGAGCAAATCGCCATAGCCGCCGCCGTTTTCGCCGATTTCGCCCTTGCCTGCCAGACGAATGGTCTGCCCGTTATCAATACCCTTGGGTACGTTGACCTCATATTTCTTTGTTTTACGCACCTTGCCGCTGCCATGGCAGGTATTGCAGGGGTCCTTCACAACCTTACCCGTACCGCCGCACTTGGAACAGGTTCTTACGGAGGTTACAGAGCCAAACATGGACTGCTGTATCACTCTCTCCTGCCCTGTCCCATGACAGGTCGGGCAGCTTTCGGGATGACTGCCTGCCTTCGCGCCTGTGCCGTGGCAGGTTTCACATTCATCATAAATTGCAATAGAAATTTCTTTTTTGCAGCCAAAAACTGCCTCCTCAAAGGTCAGCTGGATGCTTACGTTTACATCCTTCCCACGTCTGGGGCCGTTTCTTTTTGCTCCGCCGCCGCCAAAGCCGCCGAAGCCAAACATACTGCCGAAGATATCACCCAAATCACCCATATCAAAGCCCTGACCGCTATAGAAGCCGCCACCGCCGCCCATGCCGCCCTGTTCAAAGGCCGCATGACCGAACTGGTCATACTGCGCGCGCTTCTGGCTGTCGCTCAGAACCTCATACGCTTCGTTGACCTCCTTAAATTTTTCTTCTGCATCTTTATCCCCGGGATTCTGGTCAGGATGGTATTTTACTGCCATCTTACGGTAAGCCTTTTTCAGCTCCGCATCTGTGGCATCCTTCTTTACGCCCAGTACCTCATAATAATCTCTTTTATTTGCCAACTCACTCACCACCTTGCCGGGGATCTTCCCCTATGCTATCTTAACAGCAAAGCAGGATGCCCTGCCCTGTCGGTAGGCACCCTTGCTTTTTGTTTGTTTCTGTCAATTAGATTTCTTTCCCGTCACCGTCTACCACATCGGAGTCGCCGCCCTGTGCAGCTTCGCCCTGTGCAGCCTGTGCCTGCTGATACAGCTTTTCGGAAAGCTTGTAGAATTCCTGCTTCAGGCTTTCTGTTGCAGCCTTTACATTTTCTGTATCTGTATCTGTCATTGTTTCGGGTGCCAGATCCTTTACCGTATCCTTCAGCTTTGTCAGCTCTGCTTCTACTGTGGATTTATCAGCACCGTCCAGCTTATCGCCCAGCTCTTCGATTGCCTTTTCTGTCTGGAAAATCAGAGAGTCTGCTTCGTTTTTCGCATCGATTGCTTCTTTTCTCTTTCTGTCGGCTTCTGCGAACTGCTCTGCCTCTTTGACAGCCTTATCGATTTCATCCTCACTCAGGTTAGAGCCTGCTGTGATTGTGATTTTCTGTTCCTTGCCTGTACCCAAATCCTTAGCAGATACGTTTACAATACCGTTTGCATCAATATCGAAGGTTACTTCAATCTGAGGCACACCTCTTCTTGCGGGAGCGATACCGTCCAGCTTGAACTGACCCAGTGTCTTGTTATCCTTTGCCAGAGGTCTTTCCCCCTGTACAACATGGATATCAACAGCTGTCTGGTTATCCTCTGCGGTAGAGAAGATCTGTTTTTTATTTGTAGGGATGGTTGTGTTTCTGTCAATCAGCTTTGTTGCAACACCGCCCAGAGTTTCAATACCCAGAGACAGAGGCGTTACATCCAGCAGCAGGATAGAGCCTGCGCCCTCATCACCTGCCATCTTACCACCCTGAATTGCTGCACCGACTGCAACACATTCATCGGGGTTGATGCCCTTGAAGGGCTCCTTGCCTGTGTATTTCTTTACTGCATCCTGTACGGCAGGGATTCTTGTGGAACCGCCAACCAGCAGAACCTTATCGATTTCACCTGTGGACAGACCTGCATCAGCCAGCGCCTGTTTTACGGGGCCCATGGTGCTTTCTACCAGGTCATGTGTCAGTTCGTCAAATTTTGCTCTTGTCAGTGTGATATCCAGATGCTTAGGACCATCCTGATTCATTGTGATGAAAGGCAGGTTGATGTTTGTGGAGGTTACTGTGGACAGTTCCTTTTTCGCCTTTTCTGCTGCTTCTTTCAGTCTCTGCATTGCCATTTTATCCTTGGACAAATCCATGCCTTCTGCTTTCTTGAATTCATCTACCAGGAAGTTAATCACTCTCTGGTCGAAGTCATCGCCGCCCAGATGTGTGTTACCGTTTGTAGCCAGAACCTCGATAACACCGTCACCGATTTCGATGATGGAAACGTCGAAGGTACCGCCGCCCAGGTCATAAACCATAATTTTCTGTTCGTTTTCGTTATCCAGACCGTATGCCAGTGCTGCGGATGTGGGTTCGTTGATGATACGCTTTACATCCAGACCTGCAATCTTTCCGGCATCCTTGGTTGCCTGACGCTGTGCATCGTTGAAATATGCGGGAACAGTAATAACAGCCTCGCTTACCTTCTCACCCAGATATGCCTCTGCGTCTGCTTTCAGCTTCTGCAGAATCATAGCAGAGATTTCCTGAGGAGAATATGCCTTACCTTCAATGTTTACCTTATAATTTTCACCCATGTGGCTCTTGATGGAAGAAATAGTGTTGTCAGGGTTTGTAATTGCCTGACGTTTTGCTGTTTCACCAATCAGTCTTTCGCCGTTTTTTGCAAAGCCGACAACAGAGGGTGTTGTTCTTGCACCGTCGCTGTTTACGATAACAACAGGCTGACCGCCTTCCATTACTGCTACACAAGAGTTTGTTGTACCTAAGTCAATACCAATAATTTTTCCCATAATCAATTCCTCCTAAAAGAACATTGTTCATTTTTATTTTGTACTCAGTTTGCCACCTTAACCATACTGTGGCGAATCACCTTATCTTTATACTTATAGCCCTTCAGCATTTCCAGAATGACTTCGTTTTCACCATAGCTTTCATCATCCTCATGCGCAACTGCCGCGTGCAGGTTGGGGTCGAATTTCTCGCCCAGTGCCTTGATTTCCTCCACGCCCATGCTGTGCAGAATTTCTCGGAACTGCACCAGAGTCATTTTCACACCCTTGAAGAAAGCATCGTCCGCATCGACCTTTCCTTCCTGTACCGCAACGGCACGTTCCAGATTGTCGATAACTGTCAGAAGCTTTTCAATGGTACTTCTTACGCCGTCATCATACATCACGGCTTTTTCTTTTATTGTACGCTTACGGAAGTTATCAAATTCCGCCAGTGTTCTTTGATATTTGTCCAGATTATCCGCAGCCTGCTGTTCCAGCTTCGCGATTTTTTCTGCCGTTTCATCCACAGCATCCGGAATCTCTTCTGCCTGAACTGCCTCAGCTTCCGCTGCTTCCGCTGCTTCTGCCGTCGTCTGCTGTTCCTCCAGAGCTTCGTCTTTTTTCATTTCTTCCACGTTGTTCCCTCATTTCTAAGTATTTTTATGGTTCCCATCGGATAGATTCCGCAATACTTTTTCAATGCTCTGCACCATTCCATTCAATACGGAAATAACCTGTGAATAATCCATTCGGGTTGGACCGACAATGCCAATGGTACCTCTTGTATTATCCCCCATTTTATACGTCGCTGTGATTACACTGCAATCCTGCATGCCCTGCACGCTGTTCTCACTGCCGATCATAATCTGGATATCATTGCCGGAGCTTTCCTTCAGCATCGTTACCAGCTGATCCTTTTCCTCCAAGGTCTGAATCAGAGATTTTGCCTTCTGGATATCCGAAAATTCGGGAAACGCCAGCATATTCTTGGCACCGCTCATGTGAACCTGTACCTTTTCCGCCGACCGCATCGTAATTTCAATCGCTTTGAGAATCGGCTGCAATAATTCCTGATACTCCTTCAGCTCTGCCTGCAGCTTGCTGACCACCGCGCCATCAATTTCATTCAGCGCGCAACCCTGTAGCACGTTGTTCAGGCAACAGCCCATGTAGAAGATTTTTTCCTCCGTTGGTGCGCTGTCCATCTTGATGACATGGTTCTTAATGAAGTTGTCACCCGTTGCGATGATGAGCAACACGGAACTGCTGTCAAACGGGAGCAGGCGAATCTGTTTGATTCTCGTTCTCTGCCCGACAGGCTCCGAAACAAAGGTCGTGTAATTTGTCAGCAGGGACAAAGCCTTTGCGGATTCCTCCATCAGATAGTCAATCTGATTGATATCTCGCGCGACCACGCTTTGCAGATATTTCTTTTCCTCCGGCTTCAACTCCTTCTGCTGCATCAGATGGTCTACATAGAGCCTGTAGCCCATATCGGAAGGAATTCTGCCGCTGGATGCGTGCGGCTGTAAAATCAGCCCCATTTCCTCCAGATCGCTCATTTCATTCCGAATCGTTGCAGAGCTGATACCTAAGTTGTATTTCTTTGCAATGGTTCTGGAACCGACGGGCTCCGCCGTTTCAATGTAATCATTGATAATGGCCTGCAAAATCTGTATCTTTCTGTCACTTAATGCCATACCGTCGCCTCCTTTTTCTTTTATTAGCACTCGTTTGGCTTGAGTGCTAACTTCTGTATATAAAGATAGCACTAGCCACCGAAGATGTCAAGTGCTAATCTGAAAAATTTTATGGTTTTTGAAAATGTTTACAATTCATTCATATTCTTTCATAAAAGGAACCGCTCAAACACCGCATTGCTTACATCAATCCCCCTTCTGCTCAGTCGCACACCGCTTTCGTCGCGCAAAAGCAGTCCCAGCTCTGTCAGCTCCTGTAATTCCTTCCCGTAAACAGCGTCCATTTCCTTCCCGAATCGCTGTCGGAATCGCGCAAACGAAACGCCCTCCGTCAGCCGCAGCCCCAGAAACATAAATTCCGCCAACGCATCCGTTTCTGTAATCAACTCTGTATCCTCTCTGAATAAGGAAGTATCTCCTTTCGCAGAAATGTATTTTTGCAAATCATAGCTGTTGTGAAAGCGCTCTCCATCCATGTAAGAATGTGCGCCCAAGCCCATTCCAAGGTATTCCTCCGCCTGCCAGTAAATGCGATTGTGACGGCTCTGTCTGCCCGCCTTTGCGAAATTGGAAATTTCATACTGTCCATACCCCCACTCCGCAAGGGTGTCCACTGTCCAGTGGTACATTTCTCTGTCCAGCTCCTCCGATACCAATTCCAGCTTTCCTGCGCGGTAGCTTTCATAAAACGGCGTACCTTCCTCTATAATCAGGCTGTAGGCAGAAATATGCTCCGGTTCCAATGCCGCAATCTGCCGCACTGTTTCCTGCCATTCTGCCATGCTTTGCCCCGGCAATGCAAACATCAAATCCACATTCACATTCTCAAAGCCTGCCTGTCGCATCGCATGATAGTTTTCCAGAAATTCCTCTATCGTGTGGATTCTGCCCAGCCTACGCAGAATGGAATTCTGCCATGCCTGCACGCCCATGCTCAGGCGGTTAAAGCCCATCTGCTTTAAGGCAGCCGCCATCTCATAGCTCAGCGTTCCCGGGTTCGCCTCTGTGGTCAGCTCCGCATCTGCCGTAACCCGAAAGCTTTCCCAAATCGCCTGCATCAGCTGTGCCAGCATAGGAATTTCCAGTGCTGTTGGCGTTCCGCCGCCAAAAAATACCGAAACAACCTCGCGATTTTCATACCGCTTGCCCTGCGCTCGAATTTCTGCCGTCAGCGCATCTACATACATCTGCATCTGTCCTTCCCTTCCTGCCCACGAGGGAAAATCACAGTAAAGGCACTTTTGCCTGCAAAAAGGGATATGAATATATAAACCGATGGATTCCATGCGTTTTCTCCTCCTCTCATTCTTCAAATGATATCATGCGCGCCGCGCTTTTTCAATCAAAGAACACTTCTCTGTATACAGACGTTGCATTTTCTTCCTTCTTCTGCTATACTGTTTAAGATAACCTTTGGAGATGTACCCAAGTGGCTGAAGGGACTGGTCTCGAAAACCGGCAGGCGGGCGCAAACCCGTGCGTGGGTTCAAATCCCACCATCTCCGTAGAAATAAGTCAGTAGTTGATTTTCAACTGCTGGCTTTTTTATTTGATTATTACCAATCATAACCACCAGTAAACTGGTGGTTATGATTCAACTATAAATTAACTCCGCCATATCTAAACTCTTGTCCCATAAGGATACCTCCAATCAAGTTCTCTTTCTAATGTTATTGTAGTCTGTTTATATCCTTATGTAAAGTTTGTCGATTGTTTTGCATTTAGGGCATCCATGATTTGCTGATAAACTTTTCTGGAGGGTCTACGATTTCCTTTTTCCATCTAATAGTAATAGCTTGCTTTCAAGCCAACAAGCTCGGCAAACTCACGCTGATTCAGTTTTATTTCTTCTCTGATCGCCTTCAAAGCCTCTGTATAAGGCGATACAATGAACGCAGCAAATGAATCAGAGAAGCGACACATCAATTTTCAGCCGTTCTAAGAGCCTCACAGCGGTATCATATGGTATCGGCGCAAGCCCCTGCTCATATTTCAGCAGAGTTGCCTGAACAATGCCTACCTGCTCGGCAAGTTGTCTAGTCGTAAGATTATTTCGTAGCCGATAATAACGCAGATACTCTCCCGGTTGATTGCCTTTTGGTCTTTTCTCAAATGGCAATGTCAGATGAAGGCGCAGCTTTCCATGACGGGATTGATACAACGATGTGTGATTGAAAATATCATTGCAAAAACTATATGATATTCACAACGATATTTAGAATGTGCCGTGCTTTTTATTTCGTTCTTCATTTGTTAAAAACCTCCTTGTTGTCTTTAGTAATGCGGTCGCCAAACCACTACTATTTTACAACAAGGAGGTTTTCATATACTAAAGTTTTTATCTTCCCCCAGTAAAACCAGGGGTTTATTTCCACGCATAAATGCACCAACCAAAAAGGAAACTCCTTCTGTGAAGGAATTTCCTTTTTTCTCTTATAAGCACTCACCGTTTCACATGCCGACGGATGGCATTCAGCAGCTCCTGCTCCTGTATGGGCTTGGAAAGATGCTCCACCATACCTGCCTCTCTGCTTTGTCTCACATCGTCATAAAATGCGTTTGCCGTCATGGCAAAAATGGGAATCTCCGCCGCATCCACGCGATTCGTTGCATGGATTTCCTTTGCTGCCGTCAGCCCATCCATCACAGGCATCATCACATCCATCAGGATTACATCAAAAGTGCCCGCCGCCTTCGTACGGAATACATCCACAGCCTCCTGTCCGTTATATGCCGTTGTTACAGTGATTCCTGCCTTTTTCAACAGGAACTGTGCAATCTCCATATTTAACTCGTTATCCTCCACCAGCAGCACATGCACGCCCTCCAAAGAAGCAGCATCGGCAGGCTTTACGTCCTCTTGTGGTTCCGTATAATCAACATCTATTCGGAATGGAATCGTCACAGAAATCGTTGTGCCGACATTCTGCTCGCTTTTCAGCGAAATCGTCCCCTCCATCAGCTCTACCATCTGCTTCGTGATGGCAAGTCCAAGCCCCGTACCGGTAAAGATTGTCCGTGCATCCGTATTTTCCTGCGAAAACGGTTCAAAGGCATGCGCGAGAAATTCCCTGCTCATGCCGCGCCCCGTATCCGTACAGGTGAATTTTACCACCACGCGCCCATCGGGATACGCAACATCCTCAGAAGCAAACGTGACTGCTCCGCCCGCGCGGTTATATTTCACCGCATTGCCGCCGATATTCTGCAAAACCTGTTTCAGATAAAGCGGACTGCCAATCAAATGGCGATATTTATGCTTTCCCATCTGCATCTGAAAATGGATGGCATATTCCTGTCCCTGCATCTCAACGATACTCGTTGTTTCTTTCAAAAGCTCAATCAAATCAAACGGCTTATTTTCCGGTTTCATTTCACCGGATTCCAGCTTATTCATATTCAGCACATTATTAACCAGCTCCATCAGAAAGCCGGATGCCTGCATTATCTTATGGCGGCACTCCGCCTGCTTTTCCATGTCATCCGCATAATACTCGGCAATCGCAGTCACGCCCCGAATCCCATTCAGCGGCGTGCGGATATCATGGCTCATGCGGCGTAGAAAATCCGTCTTTGCCATATTGGAGGTACGCAGCTCACGCCCCTGCCGCTCCAGATAATTGATGTAGCTTCTTGTCACTCGCGCGAGCAGCAGGAGTGCGGCAATCAGAATGAGCGCAAATTCTGCCATAGAAAGCGGTAAGGTTTTATTCGCGGCACGAATTTTATAGGAAACGAGAATATCATATTCCCCCATTTTTTCATAGACAACATAACGGCTGCTGTTATGGAACGAAACCGTTTTCTGATAGCGTTTTCCTTCCTCCAGAGAATCCTGTATTCTGTCTTCAGGAAAAATCTCATACCCCAGTATATCATCATTCGTTGCGGCAATCACCGTTCCTGTCGCATTCTCCACAACATAAATCGACATACCTTCAACCAGCGGCAACCGCCCCACAATCTTGCTGATATCGCTGCTCTGCATCCATTCCAGCAATCTGTCCGGCGTTACACCAATCTGCACCAGTGTATTATCATTTTCTGCCCAGACCATCGCATACATCATAGGCTTGCCCTCTGCCGTATTCGGCGTTACATCCTGGCAAAGGGAAAGCGTGTGGTCAGAAAGCATAGGCTTAAAAAACCCGATCTGTTCCCCGGAATCCATTGTAAAGCCATAATATTTGGGGACAGATCCGTTGATAATTTTACCCTTTTCATCAAACACATGCACCTCGTCCACCCCTAACAGCTTCGCCAGCGCAGCAAAATCATCTGCCTCCTTGTAATCCTCCCAGCCCTGTGTAATATAATCCGCCGCGATATTCGCCCGAATAGTATATTCATCCTTCAGCGTATCCTCCAGCTGCTGAAAGCTCCTTTCATTTTCCGTAATCAGTTCCTTCATTTGATCCAGCATCAGCCCGCAGGACTTCTGTGCATTTTGCCCGTTGTTCGCGTACTGCAAAAGAGAGCAGCCAATAAATAAAAACAGAAAAATCAGAAGTGCCGTGATATTCATACGGTGTGATCTGCGTTTCTGTCCCATATCTGCCTGATTTGTCTGCCGGTCTCTCTTTTTTTCAATCCTTCCACTATCTGCCATGTTTTTCTCCTCATTGCATAAGCCCGTCTGTATCGAATCCTATTTCATGGATATCTCTCAAATTATCATAACACGCTGATATTTTATTTACAACTTTTATTCATAAATCCGAACTATTGGCTCATTATATACAGCAGCAATCAGGGCAAAGCTCTCTGTGCAGCGGATAAAGGGCATCCCAATAAAGAAAACATTCGCATATTTTAACAAAGCCTTATTCTGGAGACAGCCGCTAAGCGTCATTATCTAACCCCAAAAATCATCAGGAATATCCGAAAAACGTTGATTTTAAAGGCTTTCTAAGTATCGTTTATGACTATGTAAAATTTATCGAATTTATACAAAACTTGTCCTACGGTGGCAAATCGGTGGCAATGCCACCCACGCGGTATCGGTATAATCCTAGAACAACTACACACAGAGTTTTTACAGGAGGTAACAAGCATGAAGAAAATCGAAGGTTTATATCGCATCTACTGCCACGAAAGAGAACTGGAAATGCAGGAGTATCACACAGGAGGGAGCAGGATGAAGGAATTGCAGGAATTTTTGAAAAGCAAACTCAATGCGGACGATTATTTCACTGCGGAAGAATTGCTGAATGATTTGATTGCCGAGACGGAAGAAAAAGGCTTTGCCGCAGGTGCCAAATACACCGCCGGTCTTGGGAAGGAATTGTTTGCTGAATAAAAAGAAGGGGCGGAGTAATCCGCCCTTTCTATTATTTTTAATATGGTTCTGTCATCAAGCCATATTTCATTCTTCCAATAGAATCCGTCAGCTTAAGAATTGTAATACCGACACTATCAATAACTTTTACATACGCCTCTGCATCTTCTTGCGAAATATAACGATTCAATCCTTTCATAAGGGCATCCAATGCATCCATATTTTTTCGTACTTTGGCAAATATTTTTTGATACTCCGGATTCCTGGGAATATCTACCACCTGTCGCCTTTCCGGCTTTTCCTTTTGCGCCACTCTGGTACGGAAATAATGGTTGACCAATTCTCTTTGTACCGACCAAGCCAAATCATCCGTAAAGGATTTGACCAGCATAAGGTAGCCCGTTTCTGTTATCAAATGCAACTCGTTAATTTTACGACCGACGAAATTCGTCGCTTGTTTATAATCCCTTAGCGCATCCCCTATCAAAACAAAATAATCTGTTCCCTCTATAAATCTTTTTCTGTTTTCTCTAAAGTTTCTGGATGCAGTTCCGACCGCCCTTTGATGAACAGTATCAATATCGGCAAATGTTACCACTCTCTGCCCTGCATATTCTTTTATGCAAAGTTTCTTTTCTGCAATCGTTAATTCCATTTTAGTCCCTCCTTGATTTTCAGCCTTACTGTTGTTATAATCAAGGTAACCAGTGGTAAGGCTCACTGGCTACCCTCTGCCTTACAGGGGATGAGTAGCTATCTATTTGCGGTAGGAGCTACTCATTTTTTATTTGTTGATGTATTCGATGCATTCAACAATCTGCTTGTCATTAAACCCGTTGGCTTTTAACCATTCAATCAATCTGACTATTTGGCTTGCTGTCATTTCCATTTCCTCACTTCCTTTCCTAAGAGGTTGTTTCCTCTGCCTTACAATGATAGTATATCAAATACTGCGTACGTTGTATATTGACATTTCGCACAAACTTCGTACGTTGTTTTTGTTAAAATATACTATGTACGTTGTAGCATTTATATGATATAATCATATCGTAGGGTGGAGAAGGGAGGTTTTTATGGAATACTCCGAAAGCAAGAAAAAATACAATCTTGAATATGCTAAAAAGAAATTAAAACGTATCCCTCTTGATGTCCAAGTGGAAAAATATGAGGAAATCAAAACCGCTGCCGCAACATCAGGCGAAACTATCAACGGCTATATTAAAAAAGCCATTGATGAACGGATGCAACGGGATAAAGGTAATCAGTAAAATTTTGCCCCTCTTTCGAGGGGCTTTTTCAGTAAAAATTTAATCAAATTCTATTTAAATTTAATCAAACTCTATTTATTTTCGCTTAAACTTTCAAAATTCTATAGAATTACTGTAAGTATACTTATCATTTCTTCGTCAACACCGCAACGCTGCCCTTACTGGTAACATTATACCCGATAGCATCCGCCACATCTCGAATTTTGATATAATTTGTTCCATCCTTCAGGATCCGTTCCACCGTATACTCCTTGCCATTGATAATCATTTTGCATTTTTCTACCACTTCATCATCCCTCATTTCGTATTGAAATACATCCTCGACCAACAGCCAATGCGTGAATTTATTGCACCGCAGGGGGACTTCTCGCACGCCGTAAGCCGATCCATCCGCCGCCACATAATACGGGTGTCCATTCTTCATCCCGGTATAAACCCCGATATGCCCCTGCATCCAGACCAACGCCCCGATGGGTGCTTTTTCGATGGTGGAAATGGGGTTGATTTTGGTTGCCCTTGCCTTCCACTGGCCCGAACCGAGCGTCACGCCACACGCCCACGAAATCAGTCCGCTGCAATCCACGCAGACCTTGCCGATTTTCTCCCTGTCACTCAGCCAGACCATTTTCCCGTAGGTATTTTTCAGAAATTTATAGTTCTGCTCCGTCATAACCTTGCCCTTCATGCCGTAAACATAGGGCGTGCCGATTTTGGAGCGGCAGAAGGCTACCAGCTCCTTGCCTGTCATTTTTTTCGCCATATAATCACCCCTTTACAAGCTCTCTGACTGTTTTATTTTCCTTCAGCAGCTTTCGCATTTCCTCCAGTGCCTCATCCACCCACAGGGAGAAGGTGTCAAAGGATACCGCCATAGCCAATGCAGGGAACCGCTGGATAAATAAATCGTAGGTCTGCCGTAGCTTCAGCTTCCCTGTGCCGCTCCCCAACTCCGCTTCTGCCTGTGTGACCGCCCACAGCAGCCATTCCTTTACCCTTTCTCTCTGCTCGGATGTTGGCATTTTCAGAAAACGCCCGATAAACACACCGACCATCCCTGCAACCGCCATCAGCGCAACCACCAGATACCAATTTTCCATTAAAAACATTATTCAATCTCCTTCCCTTCCTCTCGCCGCTTCCTGCGTTCCGCCTGCTCCACGCCTTTATCGTACAGCTTCATCAAGCCGCAGATGCCTAATTCTGTCCCAAATACACGATGCGCACTGTCAACCACAGCACTCACATCATGGTCAAATGCACCTAATACCATGCCCGCAATCGTGATTCCTGCGCAGAATACCAACGAATAAATCACAATGCTGGACATGGTATCATCATTTATCTTTGGTGGAAAACGAATCCGTCTGCGTTTTTTCATCATAAACCGCCACCATTCAGCAGAAACCCGATAGCCGCACCGACAACTACAGCAATAGCCTTATCAATCAGCCCATCCCAACGCTTTGCAGGCTTGGAGACCAGCTGCTTCACATCGTCCTTGATTTCCCCGACATCCGTTTTGATATGCTCCTGCTCGTTTTGCAGGACCGAAAACGCATTTGTCAGCTCCTCAAGATTGTCCTGCCGCTTCTCCATGCGGTCAATGCGCTTGTGTGCGCTTTTCGTGCTGTCCAGTGCCTCCTGCACCATTTTTTCTATTGCTTCCATGCTGTCATCCCCTTTCTCAACTCTGCACCTGTGCCGCTGTAACATGGTGCGGATTGTTAAAATCATTCAAATGCTGTTGGAGCAGTGTCATAACCGATGCCGCATTGATGTACGCAGAGGACGCAAGCGAACCGCTTTTCACGCCACTGGTAACGGATGCCGCAAGCGTGGGAATGAAATCCCCCAGCTCCACCTCATTGTACTGCTCCAGAAGGCAATCCCATTCATAGGAAATAACCTTCGCCTGTTTCCGAAAGCCCATTTTGGTATTGATAACCGTTACCATATCCCCCAAAAAGACTTCTTCCAGAACGGCATAATCACGATACTCCACCGTCTTTTCCAGTGCCACAAAATCCGCCTTGATGTTGATACTTGGAATGTCACAGCCTTCATCCAACAGCTTTTGTCCCTCTGCCTGCACCTCGGAAATGCTCTTATTTTCCTCTGTCAGCGTGTGGATTTTCGGGTAGATATAATCGTTGATATGGGGACTGTCAAGCGTTACACTGCCGCCCTTCCCATAACAGACAATGCGTGTCTTGACCTCCGATTCATCCTCTGTGACCTCAAGCCCGACAAGGTTTTTGCCGTAGCGGATAGAAACACCTCTGTCCTGCCCCAGTGCCACCTTGACGGATACCCGAAAGCCATCCCGCAGCAGCTCGCCGCCGTAGCCCTTGACAAACGAGGTTGCTTCGTCATCGTCCGATAACAACGCCTGCACGGGATTCATACGCCCTGTTGTGAGCGTGCCTGTCAGCGAAATATCCGTATCAAAGGAAAAGGGCATGGGGTACGCAAACGCCGCCTGTAGGGCTGTCAGTGCCGCCTCTGCCGTACCGCTGTGGGTGATGGGCTTGCACTGGTTGTCCAGAAGGTCATAAAAGATGTGCCGCGCGTTGACAGTGATTGCATCCATCGTGGGTTTCACATAATAAATGCGAAACGGCTGTTTTCCTCTCGGCGTGGATGCGTAGAGAATCCGCCCCCGTTCCAGACGCTGCCATTTGCCGCCCTCGTCATACGGGTGCTTCAGCTCCAACTCATACGCCCCGTTCAACTCCTCCGTCACAATGCAGGAGTTAGGAACCAATGCCCCTAGCCCTAATGTTTCAAACGTCTGCGCCGTTTTTTCGTGAATGGTAATCATGCCGTCACCTTCTCCCATCCCTGCGGATATGCCGAAGGACTCCAGACGTTGTTGTCGATGGTGGAACGATACACCGCGCCGTCCTCTGTGCAGCAATTCCCTTTCATGTAGGGCGAAGTTGACAGAGCGATAAACGGTTTCGCCTTTTCGGGGTCATTACTCCATACGAATCCCCACTGTGCAGGCAGTTCCTCGGGTTCAGCGGTGTAAATGGTACTGTCATATTTCTGCAACAGCTTTACAACCCTGCCTGCGGTACTTTTGCAGACAAACCCAACAGGGCGGTTCAGCATGTTTTCCTTTTCGCAAGCCGTCTGGAAATCGGGGATAAACCTGTCCTCGGCGTTCAGTTCCGTTCCTGTCATGGTTTCCGCCTGCTCCTGCACCGCCTGCGCAGCTAATCTTGCCATGTGCTTAATGGTTTCCATCATACCTCATTCACCCCTTCCGTAATTGCCGCCTCTAATTTCTCTACCGTCACGCTCTCCGCTGAGAGGGCGTTTAACTGCTCCTCAATGCGGTCAAGCTGGGTGGGTTGAGACTGAATATCCACCCAGTCACCATCGACATACCGCTTGTCCAACACATTCAAATTTGTTTCAACAAACTTTTTATAGCCATCTTTTGTACTTGATAGCATCACACAAATATTTCTTTCATTTAAAATTGCATACATTTTCATCACCCACAAATTTAATATCGAATTCTATAACCTTTATAAGCACCAATTTTCCGCACAAATGGTATATTATCAACTTCTACAGTCATTCCAACCGAAGTCGAACTGTTTTGATTGGTCAAATAGTCAACTCTATCTAATCTAGGGCATTGTGGGAGATATGGTGTATCGCCAAGGCTTCCCACAGTACCATAACTTTTAATCGTGCCAGTCTCGTACAATTCTTTTGTAACCACCCTTTTTAATGTACAAGCTTCTATCGTAAGATTATTGCAATATACTGTACCTTTACTGCCACGATATAAATATACTTTGAGTGCAGAGGGTAAGGGAGTATCTTGTTCTAATACAAGTTCTTGTGCAGTATACGTCTCTTCTCCATTATTAAAATAGCTTGCCCTCCAATAAGTCTTATTGTCAGCCGCATTGTTCAAATAAACCTGCATAGAGTTGCCTTTAAAATTGCCTCTTATAACTATTTTTGTACAGTCATTCGGTAAATTAACTGTGCCAACAAGTGTGTCATTACCATAAGTGGCACTCTTTTCTTCGTTTTGTAGAAGAATAGATTTTCCCGCTACAGCTTGTACAAGATAATCATCTGGTCGATACAACTGAATCGTATTTTTCATATTTTCAAGAATCGCATTTTCTTTCCCAAACACCGTTGTATCTCCGCTATCCCCAGATGTACCAATCAAATCCAAAACACCCTGCACAGAAGAATTAGCAATAGCTTTTTCAAGCAACCCTTTCAAATCGGTATCCATATATTTTGCCAGATACTCCACGCCCTGCCAGAAGGTTGCAATATCCCTTGCATCCGCAACCGCTCCTTTCTTGCCAAAAGAGGAAACCATATCCACCATCAGGTCATACGCTTCATACAGATTCTGGAATAGCACCACCAATGTACCATACTCATTCGAGGATTCTACAGAGCTGTTCCCCAACAGCGTTTTCGTCACAACAATTTCAAACACCTGCGTAGACAGAATCTCCGTATTGTCCTTCCAGACGGAAATTTGCGCCTGCAAATGCCCTACCTTCGACAGTGCCTCTGTTGTCATCAGAAATTCACATCTGCCTGCGGTCGCATCCGTAATCACGCCATCGTTCCAGATTTCGCCGCCGTTTTCGGGCTTTTCCATGAAGATTTTTACCTCATGCCCCGTCAAGTCCAAAGGCACGCCGTTGTTGAACAGCGACACATCCAGATAACGGCTGTTGCTGTCCGCCTGCACCGCTGTGATAATATCAGTCGGCTTTTTGTTCACATCAATTTCCAGCCGATTATACGTTCTTGCCATTTTCCCGCTCCTTTCTGTTTTCCGCATCAAAAAAGCACATCCGTTTTATTTTCAGATGCGCCTTTCTTGACAGAATATCTTTCTTTTGTTATCATAAATATAAGAAAAGGATTACCGCTTTTGGAAGGGCGGTCAGTCCGAATGGTTTTGGAAAGACCGTCTAACTTCTGTTAGGCGGTCATTTTTTATTTATCCCCTGTTTTTACACAGGGCGATAATAGCTACGATGAGTATTCCAAACTGAAATAAATCAGAATATGTAACACAATTCATAGCATCACCCCCTTTTCAGAGAGTGACTGAACCGCCAAGCGATAATCCTCGCTTACAGCATACCATAAATTTCATTTTTCGACAACTACAGCCATCTCCAACGGGGCTGTATTTTTATTTTGTTGACATTCCCCGTCCAACTGATTTCGTTTTTCCCGACCTCAAATCTTGGAAACTCTGCACCGCCGTATTTGCCGTTTTGGTTGGTGTTGCCCTTAAATACCTCCATCATTTCGCTGTCAATGGTGATGCTTTCCTGCACGCCGTACAGGGGAAAATCCGCCCCGTTGACAGTCAGCGTAACATCCCCACTGCCAAAAACCGTAATCAGCGGCTCACTGTATACTGTGCCACTGTTGCGGATGGTGGTCGGGGCAGTCAGCTCCAAAGCATCCCCTGCGGCATTGACGCTGTATTTGAAGGGCTCAACATCAAACTGTACCAAAAATTCATTGATATTTTTCAGAATACTGCCAAACTCAATCTGATTTTTGATGTACGCACGGTATACCTTGTCTGGTTCACTGGAAAAAATAACCTCTCCGAACCCAGTCAGCCAACCGCAAACCTCGTCAATTTGCCCCCTGTCCATCACATGACATTCGGCATCCTTTGTGTAGTTCTGGTAGGTCTTTTCGTCCTCATGCAAAACACCATTCCTGCCGCTTATCTTGATTTCGTTTATCTTCCTCTGCGGAATGAAAATAGAGGGTGCTTTCAGCATCACTACGCCCATATCCAGTGAATTGACACCATTCCAGATAAAATATTGATACATCAAACTGCACCCCCTACCGCACTTACTCGCCGTTTCCTGTAAAATTCCATTTCACGCATGAAATCCTCTGTGGTTCTTTCGTCTTTGTTTTCAACAGTGCCGATATATACGTTGAAATTTTCTGTTTTCGCTACCGTTTCGCCTCTGCGGTATCTGTCCGCCTCAGGCTGTGTCAGAACGCGTTCGCCCTTGTGCAAAATCGCACGGTATCCATCAAACGGCACTTCACGCAGACCTGTTCTGTGGCTGCCGTCCGAACCGCCGCCGCCCATGCCTGCCTCTTCCTTCGCCGCCCGAATGGCATCCCGAATTGCCTTCACAATGGCATTGACAATGCTGCTCTTGCCGTCCTTGATACCTTCCGCAACGCCGTCTGTAAGGGCTTTTCCGACATCGTTGAAATCATCTGCATAGCTTTTCGCCTGCTCCACAGCATTCATTGCCAGTTCTTCCATTTCCTCAGAATAGAACTGCTGTGCCGCTTCATTCGCCAAACGCCGCTTTTCCTCGAATTTCTCGACATATTCTTCAAACTTTCCGACCTCCAAGCTATCCAACTTTTTGGTAAAATCCAGTGCATCATCAATGTTCATATTGGCGACCTCAGCCAATAAACCGCCATCCAGACCTTTTTCCTTCAGCTTTTCAATCTGTTCGTTATACTGCTGAATTTTCTTGATGCTTTCATCCAGATCTGTCAGCTTGAAAATTTCTTTTTCGCTGTTCTCGTCCTGCACTCTGGTAAACAGCTCGCCGTAATCAAACAGCTTATCGCTCAGGCTGGATTCCTTCTGCTCGATTGCCGCCAATTCAGACTCATATTTCTGCTTGAATTCCTGTAAAGCGGTCAAACGCTCCTGCAGCTTTTTCTGCTCTGCCTGTTTCGCCGCTTCCAGCTGCTTTTTATTCCAGTCCTTTTCGATTTTTGCGATTTCATCCAGAATAGATTTTCTGTTTTTCGGTTCGGCTTTTTTCAATTCTGCCTGCTTCTTTGCAAGGTTTTCCTTGTACTGTGCCAGCTCCTCCTTGGCTTGCCTTTCCTCGGATTCTTTCTGTATCGAAGAAATCTCCGCATTGACCTTGCTTATCTCATCGGTAATGGCATTTTTGATATTATCCGCCGCTTTTCTCGCCGCTCGGATGGCTGTTTCGTCCTTTTCAAATCCGTTCCCCAGACCGTCCATAACGTAGCTGCCAACGCCCTCCGACCACTTGGAAGGGGAGTGTTCGTCAAACCCTTCCTTGCTGATAAACCAGCCCTTGATTTTATCGACAACGCCCTTGACCTTGCCTTTCAGCCATGCGACCTTATCATTGATACCATTCCACAGACCAACAATCACATTTTTGCCGACGCTCACAAATTCCTTTACCTTTGCCATCGCCGCCGCAAGCGATTCCGTGACTGCCTTTTTTACATTGTAAAACGCCAAGCCGACTTTATTCCGAAATTCCTCGGAGGTGTTGTAGGCGTGGATGAATTTCAGCACCAATGCCGTAATAACCGCAATCACAATCGTTACAGGCCCACCAATAGCGGCAATCGCAATCTTGACCGTACCAAGAGCCGTAGCCACCGCAGGGGCAACCGTCATAATCGCTCCTATGGATTGTATCAGCGTGCCGATGATAATTATCACAGGGCCCAATGCTGCCAGAATCGCCATAACGGCAACAATAACCGTCTGCGTAGCAGGAGACAGATTGCTGAACCGCTCTGTTAGGGATTTCACTGTTTCCGCAAGCTGTTCCAATAATGGCGCAATCGCCTCCAGTGCCGCCGAACCGAGCTCTATGCCTGCGTTCTTCACTGCATTCAAGCTTTCCTGTGCCTTTGCGCTTGGCGTACTGAGTGTTTCAAGGGCATCGGCTACATTCCCTGTGGAATCCTGCATATTCCCCAATTCATCATTGAAAGCACCTACACCGGACGAAAGAATAGACAATGCACCTGTACCGGCTTCACTGGAACTCCATAAGCCTGCCAGAGCCTCAGAATCACCGTTTACGCTGTCATTCAGAATACCGAGAACATCCCCAAGGCTCATGCCGTCATTCATAAGCTGTCCGAAGGATTTTCCCGTTTTGCTTTTCAGAATCTCGCCCACATCGGAACCGGAATCCCCCAATTCATTCAGCATGCTTTTCAGATATGTGCCTGCCTGCGCTGTGGCGACACCGTTTTTTGTCAACTGTGCATACGATGCGGCAAGGTTTTCAATATTTACCCCATAAGCAGATGCCAGAGGAATGACCTGCCCCATGCTCTGGGATAGCTCATTTACCGTTGTCTTACCATCATTCTGTGTCTGAATCAGAATATCAGATAACCTTCCGGCATCTGATGCCTCCAGACCGTACGCGTTAATAATAGTGGTTAATACGTCAACAGCATCCGCCGTTTCCAGAAAGCCTGCTTTGGCAAGACCAACCGATGTGCCGACAAAAGAAACAGCATCAGCAGTATCTACAGATGCCGAAATTGCCTGATAGGTTGCATCGGCAATCTCGCCTGCACCTCTGCCTGTCTCTGTAGATAATTGCAGCATATCATCTCTGAGTTTTTCGAGTGGTACGCTTTGCAAATCTGCAACCGTACCTACCTTCGCAACCGCATCCGTATAGTCACTTGCAAGCTTCACAGATGCCCCAAGAGCGGCAGCGGATGTGGCAGATGCAACACTTACTTTCTTCCCGACAGTTTCAATCTTGCCGCCAAGCTCCTGCACATCTTCCCCTGCCGCCGCAATCTGCTGTGCGGAAACGCTACCAAAATTCTTCATTTCCTTAGTAAGGTTTTTCAGGCTGTTTTCCGTTGTGGAAATCTCCCGTACCAGACGGCGGTATTGCTCCTGATTGACCTCCGTACCGTTTGCCATGTCCTTATCGGCTTTCTCCTTCGCCGCCTTCAGGGATTCCAGTTTGCTTTTTGTTTCCGATACGGATTTTGTCAAAAGCTCCTGTTTCTGCCGCAGAAGGTCTGTGTTTTTTGGGTCATGCTTCAATGCCTTGTTGACATATTTCAGCTCATTCTGCAAATCCTTTGCGGACTGGTTCAAATCCTTCAAGCCGCTTTTAAATTTCTTGGTATCCGAACCAATCTCAATGGTAATGCCCTTAATGTTCCCCATGCTCTGCCCCCTTTCCGAATTTTTCCCTCAATGCCTTTCTGTCCGGCTCGGTCTGCTCCAAAAGCCAGCACTCCTCCAGATATTCCCGACCACCTTCCGTCTGCTGTAAATTGAAAATAAACGCATCCCGCTGCAATCCCAGATAAACATCTATCGGCAAATGCTCGATTTCCAAAAAATTCAAATGTGCATAGTCCATCACTGTTTTTTCGGATAACGAAAAAATGCTGTAGTGCAAATCGTCCGCCTCTCCCGGCATAGAGGGTATTTTTAGTTTGGGTCAGACACAACACCTTTTACAAATTCCAGATAATCCTTCAGCAGCTCCACTGCATCCTCAAAATCAAACATTGCCGAAATCTTCTGGAAGCTGTATTTTTTCTTTTTGTTCTGGTTGATGATGGCGGTCAGCAGCTCATAAACATCGTTGACGTTTTCCATATCCTGTGCCGCTACCAGCTTGTCAAACATTTCCTTGTCTGGCATTGGCAGGATTGCCACAAAACCATCATGCAGTTTAACCATGTATTTTTTCTTTTTTCTCGTTGTAAAATCTAACATTCCTTTTCCACCTCACAAAAATGAGGGGCTGTTATGCCCCTCTCCTCACGCAATACTCGTGTCCGCTTCCTTATACAGAATCAGCGTGCCTTCATTGTCCTGTGGCTGCGCCTTAAATTCCGCATTGATGACAGTTTCTTTATCCTTCGCAAAGGACAGCTCAAATCCTGCTTCATTGCTGCCGACAATGGTCACACGAATGTCCCCGTCCGTCTTATCCTCATGCACAAAATGCAGAACGTATTTCTTGCCGTCATTATGGCTCAAACCGCCGATTTTGACCGTTCTGGTCTTTTTGGCTGTGTCCTCTGTCACTCTGGCGGTGGGTGTCAGCTTTTTCAGCGTTTCGCCGTTCCATGTCATTACGCCGCTTTTCAAAATTGCTTCTTCATCCGTAATGATTTTCTTGGAAACGAAATTCAAATCGTCCTTCGCTTCGTAAAATGTCGGCTTATAGGACAGTGTCGCACCGCCCTGAATATAGCCCAACAGCTTAGCCTCAACCTCAATGGCTGCATCCTCAGGCAGTTCCCCTGTAAATTCATCCACATACAGCTTACCGCTGCCAAGTACAATTCTTTCCATTAGTTTTCCACCTTTCTTGTAATGTCAAATGCAAATGTTACCAGATACATTTTTTCTTTCTCGATGTAGATTTCCGTTGCATCGTAACGAATCCCAACAGAATCCAACGCCTTTTCAATTTTTTCTTGGTTGGCAAAATCCTTTCTTGCCGAATAAAATTCTACCAAGTAGCTATCTTTTCGCAGGAAGTTTCTGCCATCCGAACCCCAAGCAGTTTCTCCGTCCTTCAGATAGACGATGTAGGGAAGCGTTGGGTTTTGGTCTGCCTCATAAAAATAGACCTCCAGACCTGTACTGCGCAGCAGCTTGTATAACTCACTTTGCCGCATCCTCTATTGCCTCCCTTACCTTTTTCTCGTATTCCCGAATGACCTGCTCCTCTACGGGCTTGATGTGCGGAATCGCTTTCGTGCGCTTGCCGTTTGCCGTCACATGCCCATGCTCCAGAAGATGTGTCAGCCGATACCGTTTTTTATTGTGAACGATATATTTCGCATTTTCACCAAACGCACCTTTCTCTCTTGTCACGCCCCAGCTTTTGGCATACTCGCCTTTTCTTTTGGGGCTTGTCCGCCGCAGTTCTTTCGCGGCGGCATTTGCAACGGCTTTTCCGCAGGTGTCTGCGTTTTTCACAATCTCCGCCTCGTACTCCGTCAGTATTTTCGCAATCTCACTTGCTAAAGCATCAGCCTTTATGCTCATGCAGACCACTCCTCACCTCGCAGTAAAGCTCCGTATGATGGAAATCATTGCGGAACCGATACACCTGATACAGGCAGCCTTTGAACCGAAGGATTTCCTCCTGCTCATATTCTCCGTATGGAATCCGCAGGCACAGGGCAGGACGAAGTCCCGCCTCCCTGCATTTGAAAAACTCGCTCTGATTGATGGGGCGTTCCTCTGCGAATACCTCCCGTTCTGTATAAGCTGTCTGCTTCATGCCGACAGCATCTCTGGTTGTCTGCTCCTTCAACAGCGTTGCAATTTCGTTATACATGATACTCACCACACAGACTTAATCCGTTCCGCATCCCTTTGTAGGCCTTTTCATAACGCTCACCCTCACCCATGAAGTCATACTGCCATTTGAGGTACAGTTCAAACACCTTCTGAATTGCGGAATCCTCCTCGTTAATTACAGTAATGCCGACACGCATCATGTCTTTTTTGCAGGCATCCACGTTGTACTGAATTTCCTCATCCAGCTTATCATGTGAAATGCGCAGTGCCGTTTTCAGTCTCGCTAAATCTGCCATTCCTTACGCCTCGCTTTCCACAATCTCCACAGTAAATTCCACAGCTCCTGCGGATGTTGTCACTGTAAAGGTTTCTACGCCGACAGGGAATTTCTCCAGATATGCCTTTTTCAACACAACCGCAGTGCCGCCGGAAACAGACCAGTTTGCCCCACCTTCCTTCGGCACATCTGCGCCGTGATGCAGCAGGGCTGTAATGGTCTGACCGCCTTCGGCAGCCGTTACGGTAATGTCGCATGATTTGCACTGTCTGCGCGCTTATCAAACGTGCCACCGCTTACTGCGTTACTTTTTTTTTAAGAATCAGCACACCGTTGGGGTCTGCCAGCTTCCCGTCACAAACCAGAGTGACCTTCACTTTTTCCTGATTGTTGTCGTTATCTCTCCAGCGGTCGGTGCGCATCTGCATATTCGTATTGATGATGTAATCATTCAGATTCACAAACACACCGAACACCTCGCCGTCGGATGCCGCTGCAAAGCTTTCCAGCACATCCTCCTCTGTGGTGATAACCTCCTTGCCGCCGAATCTGTAGGTTTCGCCCTCGGCAATGCCGTAGTTTACTCTTGCAATAGGCTGACCTGTGGTATCCACCATGCCGTCAATCTGTGCATCAAAGGTGCCCTGCGCAAATACGAACACGCCGTTTCTGTATGCTTTTTTCATCTTGGCGAAAACCTTTTCCTTCCAAGCCTTCCAGCTTGCGACATCCTCCGCCGTCATTTCAATCACGTTGCCTGCGGGCACTCTGCTATCCTTCGTAATGCCAAGCATCTGACCGCTGCCTGTGCCGGCGATAATGCCCTTATCCAGTGCGGCAATGATAGCCTCTACCGCCAGAGGAACAAACATTTCGGTAAATTCTGCGAAATCAACCACATTTGCAATCAGGCTTTGTGCGATTTTACATTCCAGACCGTAATAGCTGAAGGATACCTTTGTGTTGGCGGTTACCTTCTGGTCTGTGGATGCAGTGCCGTCCGCAACCCAGCTTGCCGTAGGACAAAGGGACAGGATAGGAATTTCCACGCCACCCTGCACGTTTGTCTTTCTCACTCTTGCGTACAGTTCACCATGCGCTTTCAGCTCTCTGATAAATTCCTTCATTACGGTTGTGGGAATCACCGCTGTGGTTTCCGTTACCGTAGTTACGGCGTTCTGCAGCTTGCCTGCAATGGCATCCTTATACTTAACAGGCAGCGCTTCTCCCTTGCACACCAGATTCATAAAGGCATTTTTGTATTCGTCTGTATCAAATACATCCTTCTCCGCTGTGTTGCCTGTGGAACCGACCACGCCGTCCGGATGCGCTGTCCCTCTGCCCTGCATGGCGGCAAGGTTTGCCTGTGCCGTTGCAAAGGCTTCATAAGCGGCATCCAACTGTGTGATTTCTTCCATTTTTGCATTTGCTTCTTCCACGTTTCCATTCTGCAGCAGTTCCTCCGCCGCATTGTAAAGTGCTTCTCTCTGTGCTTTGTAATCCTCGTAATTCTTAAACTTCATCCTTCATTTCCCCTTTCAATCTGAGTAGTTTTAATTTTGTAGTTACAGTTTTAACTTCTGCGCTTCCCTCTCCCCTTGCAGGAAGAAGATCCTTCAGCTTATGAATGGTCTGTGCAGGCAAAACGCCGATGCCGTTTGTCAGCGTTGGCTCTGCCGCAAACATGACCTCATCCACAAAGCCATATTCCACCGCCTTTTGTGCATCCATCCATGTTTCCGCATCCATAATGCCAAGCAGCTCCTCCATGCTTTTGCCTGTCTTTTCCAGATAGGCGGCGGCAATAGAGTTGTTCGCCGTCCGCAAGACCTCTGCCTCGTGCGTCATGGCGTTGCAATCTCCGTAAGCCGCACCGGAAACATTATGCACCATAAATAATGCCGTTGGGCTGATTTTGGAATGTCCCGCCTGCGCAATCACAGAGGCGGCACTTGCCGCAAGCCCGACAATGTGAATTTCCACATCCCCCGAATACGCTCTTAAAGCCGTATAAATTTCACTGCCGGCAAACACATCCCCACCGCCGGAGTTGATTTCAACGGTAATCTGCTCGCCGTTTGCCTCCGCAATGGCATTGCCAATATCCTTCGGGCAGGTTGCCTCCATGCCGAACCATTCATAAATCCACTTTTCGCTGTTTCTGATGATTGGTCCCTTTACCTCGATTTTCTTCATTCTCCCTCACCCCCTTCCATAAAGCCTGTGTCCTTGCGTCTAAGCAGCTTATCGCCGCCGTCCACAGGTGCCATGTTAAGTACCGCTCTGACCTCGTTCGGTGTCATAATGCCCCTGTCAACGTACTGCACCAGCTCCAGCTTTGTTTTCATGCTGGCAAATGTCAGATTAGATCCTTCAAAAACAATCTTGTTTCCAAATGCCCGTTCCCTTCTGGTAAACAAACGGCTGCTATAAACCGCACCCATCTGCGTAATCATCGGTTCAATGGCATTTTCGTAATACGCAATCCATTCATCCTCGGTATAAAGAGAGCTGACGATTTTCTCATTCGTGTTAAAAAAATCATAGATCCGCTTGATGATGCGGTCGGTCTGTGCGGCGTTCGGCACATAGTCCTTCGGTTCAATCCGCTGCACATCCGCCTTACTGTCCACGCCCGCTGCGCCGAAGGTTTCACTCTCCACAGAAAGATAGGTATCCGTAAAATCCTGCACGTTTTTCCTTACGTCATCCGGTCGCATGGCATTTGTAAAGCGCAACAGCCAGCGAATCACGCCGCTGTTCTTAATAGCCTTTACAAAGCCTTGGTCCATAATGCTGACGCACTCCATCAGCTGAGAAAGTGCCTCCATCGGGCTTTCTCCGAAAATATCATCCTCATTGAAATCATCACGCAGATGAATGATATCGCTGTATGGGAAGGTGCTTTCCCTCCCGTTCAGAAATACGAACCGTAACAACAATTCGTTGTCCTTGTAAAAAGCCTCCACCCCCGAACAGGGAATGGGATACAATTCTATCGGCTTTTCAAATTCATCCCGTACAATCAGAATAAAGGCGTTGTGGTTCAGTGCCAGCTGATTTGCCACCTTCTCCTGTAGCATCTGCCCGCTCATCAGCGGATTGGGCTCCTCCAGCAGAAAACGGATATAGGCATCCGGATTGACCTCTACCCGCTCCCCCTCCTGCGTTCTCGTAGTACGGATATGCTTTGCAACCGCCTTACCGATGGCTTTTGTTTTCGGGCGGATACAGGCACGCACCACATCGGAATGGTATAGCCTGCCGTTCCACGCATAAAAGCCGTTCCCCCTCTCCTGCACCATCTTGAAGCTCTGTCTGCTCAATTTCTGCACAATTCTGTTCCATAAACCCATTTTTTCTCACCTCCTTAAATCAGACTTTCAAATTCATCTCTTTTATTGCAATACACCACATAGGCATCCAGAAGTGCCGCTGTGCCGTCAATGCGCCTTGTGCGCTCATCGCTCTTAACAGGCTGCACGTTGCCGTTGACATCCTTCTTTTCCTCGGTGTTAATCAGACACCACTTATCAATCGGATTGTTGTTGTAGACGATTTTCTTTTCTTGAAATTCCGCCTTTAAATCCTTCATCGGCTGGGATAAGGTCAGAACCCCCTGCCGAATTTTAACCATGACGTTTCGCCCAAACTCCTGCTCAAATGCCGCCAGCAGCTCATCCGAGATATGCCAAGGGTCATAGCCGATATAAAGCGGATAAATATCTTCTCTGTCCCGTAATTCGCAGAACCAATCCAGAATCACTCGCTTATTCACGCGCCGACCTTCACAGGTGCGCATCAGCCCCTGTGATACCCATAAGCTGTACGGCACGCCGTCCCGTTCCCTTCGGTCTCCTCGCTCCTCCTGTTGGTCAAGTACCGCCTGCGGAATCCAGTACATCTGCTTAACGTAAAGCTTATCATCCCCACGCCGTTTGCAAATTGCCTTTGCAGCGTTTAGGTCAATGCTGTCTGCGGCATCAAAGCCACCAATGCAATAGCGAAATTCTCCGCCCTCCGGCAACAGCTCCTCGTTGTTCAAATCCTCAAACGTCAGCCATGCAGACTGCGCCGTCTGCGGAATATTGAAATCCTTTACCAGAACCGTCGGCTTGAAGGATGGGTCATTCTTCGCCTTCTGCACCATTTCCTCCAGATATTCCTTTTTCTTGATGGCGCCAAGACCGGGGTTTGCCTTTATCCACATCTCCGGTTTGTCCCATTCGGAAACATCGTCCAGCTCATAGATAAACGGCAGAAACCGCGGCGCTTTTATTTTCCCGTCCAGCACCTTTTTTGCGTATTCATACTGCGCATCAAAGATGCCGCTGCGGACAAAGCCGTTTGTGGTAATGCAAAAAAGCAATGGTTGTTCTCTCGCACCCATTGCCTGTTTAATCAAATCATATATATCTCTGTTTTTGATTGCCGCCAGTTCATCAATGATGGCTCCATGCACGTTCAAGCCGTCCAGACTGTTTGTGTTGCTTGCCAGTGCCTTAATAAACCCAAGATTGGAAGGCGCATATAAATCCGCAGCACGTTTGCGGATATGCTTCCGCAGGGTCGGGCTTTGCCGCACCATCTTGTAGCACGCATTGAACCCCAGCTTCGCTTGGTCAAGCATGGTTGCGACGTTGTAAATTTCCGGCGCACCCTCTCCGTCATTTAGCAGTAAATCCGTTTCCACTGCGGCACACTCTGTTGTTTTACCGTTTTTTCTGCCTTCCACAATCATCACTTCGTTGTACTGTCTGATGTTATTGTCATCCACAAAGCCAAAGATTGCCTGCAGCCTCGCCTTCTGGAATAACTCAAGCTGCAATGGCTGTCCAAGTTTACCCGTCGGTTGTTTGCAAAAACGTTCGATAAACTCAATATGCCACTTTGCAACCTCATAATCGAAATGAAATTCCCCGGGGCTTGCAAACTGATTCAAAAGCATTTCACTGACCCGTTTCATTTTGTCACAGGCAAGAATCGTGCCATCATAAAGCGCCGAAAAATATTGTTCAAATTCCGTCATTTGCTACCACGCTCCCGCTGGAACAAAGCAAGCTCATCGACGGCATTTTCGTCCGTCTCCGGCATCAGGTCCAGAAGCTGCTTGATAACACCGGAGTAATGCTTAATGGTTGTGTTGTAAATCTCCACCTCCGGAGCCTTCTTCGTCCCCCACTGGTTTTCACCGTTCTGGTACTCCGAAATATATCCCTTCTCCTCAATGTCCGTTTGCAAATGCTCCAACTGCTCCGCCATAAAGGCAGCATTGTCTATCAGCTTTTCCACAATTTTCTTTTTATTTTCGGGGATTTCCTTGAAGATGCGCTTCAATTTCCGCATTTCCGCCGCTTTGATTTTTCCTTTCTCCATTTTCTCACTTCCTCTCTTTTCCGCCCTTATACTACACCCCCCACGCGCACGCACGCCCGTTGAAACAGTAGTCCACTCCTCGGTCTCCGTACTGCCAAACCAAAAATAAAAATAGGGGGGGCTATTCCATTTTTCTTTTGTCTATCGGCTGTCCCTCCGCATCGAATCCACAGCAGCATCCCTTCCGTTGGACGAAGTGTCCTTCCTCCTCGTCATGACACGGCTTGCAGACATATTGCAGGTTGTCAAAGGACAGCGTGATGTTTGGATCTGCGATATTGGTTGGCGTTAGCATTTGTTTGTGATGGACAATGTAGCCCACACGTTCTCCGCATATCTCACACATTCCGCCATCCACCATGATGCGACTGTCTATGTATGCTCGCCTGCACTTCTTCCACGCCGCCGAGTTGTAGAAGCCTTTTGCAAATTCCTTCATCGTCTTTCTCCTTTGCCGCAAATAAAAAATCCCGATAAGCATTGTAGCTATCAGGATTTCTTTGGATTTATTTTGATATTTCTATTGACATTTACTCTTTTTCGTGTTATTATATAAACAGAAAGGAGGTAGTGCAAAATGAAAAAAGACAAAGACTTTAAGCTAAAAATTGTCGAACTTGTAATCCAAGCAGTTATTGCCCTAGCCGCTCTGATTACAGCCATCAAATCTTAGCAAGTTCGGGGAGTAACCCTCCCCTCACTTCTTAGATAAAGTCAATGTCTCATGTTTATTATAACCAATCGAAAGGAGAATGACAATGAAAAATAAGATCTCTGTTTTCTCGCTCCTATTCTTTTTTATCTATGCGGTACGCACAGGCTGGACACCGATTTTAAAAATCCTTGTAATTTTAAATTCTGCCCTTGTGCTTTTACAGACAGCTTTACAATACAAGGAGGTTCTGCATAATGCCAGAAAATGAGTATATCTCTGTTACCCAATTCGCCCAGAAATTCGGTAAGGATGTCGGCAATGTCCGCAAGCTGATTAAGGATGGTCGCATCCCTGCAATCAAAATCGGAAATCAGTGGGCAATCCCTGCCGATGCTGAACCTCCTGCCGATAAACGTGTGAAGTCCGGCGAATACCGCAACTGGAGAAAGAAAAAGGATTCTTTCGAGAAGGACCGCTGATGCGGTCTTTTTCATTGCAAAAAAGGGAATGCCCTCGCACTCCCTGAAATACTCGTCTAACCACTTCTGTAATTCTTCTTTTGTTTCATAGATGGGCGGTCTGCCTACATTGTCAGGCATGACATCGCCCCTTTCTTGTTAAATTAAAATCTCTGCATTATTACAAAAATCGAATTATGAAATATTGTTTTTTCTTTAAAAATCATTTTTTAATAAATCTTGTTAAAATATCCTTGAATACAAAGCCTCCTCTCCATTCAACGATGATGAAAACTGCTATTAACGAAATTATCCAGATACACGCAAAAAATCTTCTTTTTTGCTTTATCTCCTCCTGCATATCATTCATCATCTTATCATCTTTGAATATCCTTCTCAATTCTTCCTTTTCCAATATATCTTCATAGTTACTTTTTAGCAGCTTATAGCTATCTTTTACCTTTTTCACCTCATAGCCCAACTGCATATTACATATGAAAAAATATAGAAGTGATGCACATAACACAATCTCCATAATAAGAATAATATCTTTTGTAAATATATTATCCAATGGTTGATCAGAAACAATATTTGCTAAAACTACAGAAAACAAAAAGCCAAAAATCGCAATCAGATTAGTTTTAAATTTTTCTAATAGCTGCATTCCATATTCTCCTGTTTTAGCCACATTATCATTGATAAATTCTGCTACTTTGTTTTTTAATTCAAGATATTGCTCTACATTTTTTCTCAAATACAAGCTATAGCTGGATTCTATAGAATATATAACGTTTTCATCTAACCGTGAGATTGGTATCTGTTTACAGTGTAAACTGATTATATTTCTTGAAATAATAGCCTTATCCATCGCATTGCCATCTGTATATATCCAATCATATATTCTATAAAAAATCTTATTATTTTTTAAATCATCAATCAGACAACTATACTCTGCTATTCTTTGTCCATGGATAATTCCTTTTATCTCACTTCCATTAAAGGCTGCTGTTGTCGCAATAAAGCAAAGAGACAGCAACGATGTAATCTTCTGAAACAGTTCACTCAAAGGGTTGCCTTCATAACTAACCTCTATTTTAAAGTCATCCGGCAATAGTTCATAAACATCTAAATTATAAAAATATGACGTTTCCTTACATGTCGCTATTCTTTTTTCCCTTCTGAATCCATTATTTTCTACATAGTTTCCATGCGGTACAAAAAAAACGGTTTTTGTAGAAAAAGCCACGCTGTTTCCATATACATCAAAAATCAGCCGTTCAGGCGAGTCCTTAAATAAATTTGTAAATGCTGTCATACATTTATCCAAATTCAAAGATAAAATATCCTCTGCAAATGCATCAAAGCAATATACAGAAAGATAATTATCTTTTATGCTCTTTTCGATGGAGATTTCGACTTTTACACTATCATCTGCATACAATGTTTCAAAAAACTGATTATAGGAAGTTTCCTCATCATTTGAGAATTTTATCACAAATGTATCATCACTTTCATCTTCCAAAAAAATTGATATTTTATCACGCGAAGATATATACGAATATAAATTCAGAAAATACTCATACTTTGGTTTTTTTGCCGCATCAAAAACAAAGGAGGCTTCATATACTTTCATTCTTTCTGCAACTTTTAAATCTTTCCCTTCTGTTGAATCAATTAACTCTTTAAGCATATATACACCTCCTGTTCGTTTAACTTATTCTTCCTCTTTTTTTTTCATTAAAAAAGTATTATATACCATCTCATCATTTGTTTTAATTTTTATATAGCGGTTTCCATCCTTGTCTCGCTCAGACTGAATGGTTTCATCTATATTTTCAAGTGCATCCGTGATTCTCAATTCAACGCCTCTGTAAACTTTATAAACTTTTTTAATTTTTGCTTTGATTTTTGAAGCCGTAATGTTAAACTGGCGGTCGAAATTGTGCTTTTCCGGAAGTTCTTTTAATGTTTCTACAACTTTTTGCATCTTTTCGCAATCTAATTCCTCAGGAATATATGCTTCAAATGTAGTACTGATAAATTCTTCATAGTCTATTCTGTCTCTGGTTCTAAAATATAAAACTGCAGCATTTCTTAGCACAGACCAGTCCCTCGGCGATGCCTTTTTCACCATTCTGCTTAGTGCTCCTTCAACTGCCTTAAATGCTCTTTCTGTATTTAGCTCATCAGTATTCACTGGTTTTAACTCCAAAAAGCCATCATACCAGAACTTTGCGGCTGTATCAGAATATACCGTTGCTCTATAAAAATCTGCTTCCAGATCATCAATCATAAAGATACAGGATTTCCACAGATTCTTTTTATCTTTTGAAAATCCACTTTTAAATGTATAATCTGAAACATCAACAAAATCTGTATGCTCTACCTTCGCCAATAAAAAAGCATACCTCTCCGTCTCCGGATCATATAAAAGCGCTTGAACCAGGCTGCCCTTTTTCATGACAACTGACATTGCAGCTACGCTCTGCTGAGCTTTACGTTCTTCTAATAACAACCTCCTGGCAATCAAATCCATTTTTTCTTCGAATTTCTTCTGGTCAGCTTGATTTTTTATTATATCCAAAATCGAGCTGATTACTTCTGTATTCACAGAACGCGTTTCGTATTCTTGTATAGCTGTATTATCATATAAAAAACCAACCCACTGTTTTATATATATTGAAAATTCTTCCGGTAATTCTCTTTTTGATATTTTGTTTTCTTCACGTTCAATAATTCTGATTGATTGTATTAAGATTTCCATAATATGCACCTCCATTTATTGCCATTCGACATTAAAAGGTAAAATCCTGCCATTTTACGACAAAAATGCATTAAATACAAAAAATCATTCAGAAACGTGAAGCACCTTTTGCCTCATCACCTTATACTATTCTAAGTGTCTTTGCGTCTCAACATTACAGGACAATACAAAAGGCACCCGTTTCCGAGTGCCCAAAATAGGAGGTAACATGAAATATCCTATATTTTCACAATGCCATCATACCATATTTCGATGTGGCTTTTAGTGGCTTATTTCAGAAATTTCAAAATTTTTTAAAGCCCTCCCATGGAGCCTTAATACCCAACGGTAGCTGTAATCCATCTCCACCGCAATCTGCTCCCATGTCCGCCCCATCAGATACCGCCGAATCAGAACCTCCTTCTCCGCCCCGTCCTGCATTTTATGTATCCTGTCATAGATTTCCTTATACTGCCGTACCGCCATAGCCTGCTCATGCTCCAGTTGGCTGATAAGTGCATCCAACCTCGCCATATAACCGGACAGGTCGCTGTGTGTGTTCCCCTGCGGCATCCCGTCATGGTTCACACTCGGAAACATCTGCTGACTGCGCAGCTCATCAATCTGTTCCTGTAGCTGCTGTTCTCGCCGTGTGCAATCCCGATACCCGTTTAGGTATCGCTTCTTCTCCTCATTCCCCCTCACAATCGCCAAGCTATCACCCCTCCAATCTATTCAGCCATCTTTCCTTTTTCCGCCGAATGATGCTGTATATCTCGGCGTTGTCCGCAGCGTCCAACAGCAACCCCAGCACGTTGTAGACATCCGCCGCCTCCTCCACCAGATTCTTCCTTGCCTCCTCCGCCGTCACAGGCGTAGGGTTGATACCCGTCAACGCTCGCCGCAACTTTAACGCCGCCTGCGATAATTCCGCACATTCTTCTGCTAACTGACACAGCATTTCCGATTCCCCAAGGTATTCCTTGATTTTGATTTTTGTTTCAGCCATTTTGTCATTCCTCCTTCGGCTTATCGCACCGTTCAAATTCAATCACCCAAACCCAAGGATTAGCGTTCCATCCATAACGGTCAATGTCGGATTTCTTGATGGCGGAATCCCACAGGTCATGAAACATCCCTTTTACAAACTCGTCTCCGACGTATTTTAAAGGTTCTTCTTCAATTCCTTCTTTCACACACCCTTTTCCGTCAATATTCTGCAATCGTTCCACCCTCACATCTGTAACCTTCAGCCAGATACGAGCAGCTTCTTTCGGCATATGGATGGATGGATGCCATACACAATGAAAATCGTTATCATCTGCCTTGTAATAATATCTTTCTTTTTCATTCATCCAAGAACCTTTACACCATGTTTCCCGAACATACAGAATGTCTCCCTGCTGGTACGGTAATCTAAAAAATTTTTCGCCATATTCATCAGCATACACCCCCCTGCAAGATACACAGCCTTTTGGTGTAAACATGGTATACCCCCACATCGCATCATCAGGGATAGCACCTTTCACAATCCGCCGAGTGCAAGTCTTTTTCCCGTCTAAAATCGCCCGCACCATTTCGGTATTGAATAAGATTGGTTTAACTGACATTGTTATTCGCTCCTTCTCTCCAGTGCCGCTTCCGCTTCTTCTCTTGTAAAATACAGGTTTTCGTAGTCATACGATTCCCATTCGTCAGCATACTTGACAGCCTTCGCTGATACATCCTGTACCTGCCATTCGTTGATATAAAAATATCTGTTTGGTACGGTTTCCTCTATGATTTCATATACCACATCTCCGACCTTGCAGGGCAGCACCAACAGCCGCCTCTGCTCTTCCAAGTCCTTGTAGCGTTTTAGTTCCTCCAGCCAGTCAGCTTCCTGTCCAAATCCCTCCGCAGTTCTTCTGACCACTCCAAATTCATCCTCCGACAGATGTTTCCGGAGCCGTTTTTCTGCCGCTCTCAACCGGTTAATCTTTTCTTCAAGTGCCACACTCATTCCTCTCACTCCTCACACAAAATCACTTGTCAACATTCCGTCTCGTATCAGCAGGAAAATAATGTCCAAATATGTCCGTTTATCACTGTATTTACAATTTGCTTTGCTATGTATTCTTTGGTCACTGTCTTTCCAATCATTCACATCAAAACATACATCACTGACAAAAAGCATTTTTACACCCCTTGCCACGCAAAGGTAGTAACAACCATGCTTTCCATATTCGCCTCTGCATTTCCTAAATCCATATTTTTCAAATTCCTCCGCTTTCACTGTCGGTTTCAGCATTAACTTACTCCTCCATTCAGTCTGTCTATGTATGTGGCACTATGTTTAACACCATGATTGAGCGTCAAAACGGCAAATCATCATCTACCTCAACCACGATATATCCGGGACACCTCACCGTCCCCTTTTTCCATCTGGTAATCGCGCACCGTATATTTTCTCTCTTTGCCCCTCTTAGCCTTGCCAGCTCCGCCGCACTGTCTGCCACCGCAAGCGGAAGGGAAAGCCTATCCTTCGTCACTGCCATGTAAAGCCGTTCTTTTCCTGTTGCCTTATCCTTCATGCTGATACACCTCTTTCAGCCTATCGCAATATCTATCCATTTTCTTCAAATCCCCATCATATAGGGCGGTCTGAATACCTGCGAAGATAGCCTTCTGCTGCTTCACCCGTTCCGCCGTTTCGGCATCATGGCGCAGATTATTCTTCCCTTCTGTGATATAATAGGCAAGATAGGGCCGAAACTGCGTGCGGAGGGCTGTTACAATTTTCTGATATTCTGCGCCGTATTTTCCCAGTCGCAATTCCGCAGGAATCGTCATTGCCTTTCCCTTACGCTGTACCAACAGGCGGTATTGTTGAAATTCATCCTTTGTCATCGGGTGCATGGAATCCCTCCTTTCGTCTTGCTTTTTTTCAAGGGATATGGTATTTTTGCATCAGGGCCTATCCATGGCTTTTATTGTCGTATTTTTTATCAGTACTCTTTTTCAAATAACTATTCCTTATAGAAAATGTGCGACCTGTACAACCTTGTACGAATTTATCTTTTAAAAAGTCGCACGTCTGAAATCCTTGATTTTACTGGACTTTCTGCATGTGATTCTGATTTGTGCCACTTGTGCGACCATATTTTACCTTCTATATAAAAAAGTGTGTTTCTGTTTTTATTCTTTCAATCACTCTTTTTATAGAAGAAGGTGTATTTAAAAAAGGTTGCACAAGTTGCACATTCGTACATTTTCATCAAAACGGGCACGCATTTCCATCCTTATCCTCCAGACCAACCTGCTCGAAGCCATCCTGCTCATCCTGTGGCTTAATTATCCAAATACAATGAATCGGCTCTCCATTTACTCTTTTTGTCTTAGCGTAGCCTTTCTGCGCCGCCTCAATCTTCCCTGTCCGTTTCATCCACGAAAGCAATGCCTTTGCGTTAAATCCGCCATCCCGACAAATCTGTTCAAAGCGGCTGCGAATCACATAAAAATAATATTTATCATTCGCCCCCCAGACCTCGCTGCGGTCGTCCTCCGTCTCGCCGAAGTGGCTTTTATTGGCAACCAGTGTTTCATAAACATATTCATACGCACGCTCATGCACAGAAACCTCCTGCTTTGTTTTCAGAAAGTGCTGTACATCCGCAGGGCGCAGAAATTTATCATCCCCGAAGATTGCCTGCGACAACACATAGTCCCCCACCAGAATCATGCTCATTGCCATGGACTGCTTGCCTGTGGTGTCCTTCTTATCAAATTCCTGCATATAGATACGGTAAAGCTGTCGGACTGTCGCAAAGTCCGGGTCATATCCCGCAAGCCAATCCAGACATTTCTTCCCGGCAAAGCCGTAGTTTTCCAGAAGGGTATCCGCCACATGTTTCGGGTTTTTGAACAACGCCTCCTCGCACTCGATCTCGATGATACGATTGACCGCGCCGCCGCCCGAAGCCGCAGATGCCAGAGGCATTTCCCCGTTTGTGATAATGCAGTTCGACCATGTGGGTGTCAGGTCAACGCCGCCCTGCTTATTCCCTCTGGTGCGCCCTACGCCCTCGGAAAGCATATAGATGTCCTTATCAAAGCCGGACTGACTGCCTGCAATCTGCAATTCATCCAGAATCAGCGGCAGATTCCCCACAAACGCCGCCGCACGCTCCTTGCCGACCACAGTGCTGTTGAAGGTCTGGATATACCGCCCTACTCTGGGGTCCGCCCAGACAGATGCCGCAAGCATTTCGCCGACAGTCTTGCCTGCCTCCGTACCGCCCCAGAGGTGCAGGAAGAAGGGCAGACAATTCAGCGGCTTAACCAGCACGCTCGCAAACGCCGCCGCCATCAAAATCCGCCCGTACAGGCTCTCCTGCCGCACTTCTTTCGCAAGCGCAAGCCATGTTTCATAGCTGCCGCCGCTTTTCACGCTTTCAAACAGCCCCTTACAGGCGGCATCCCCGTCAAAAATAAGATTCTCCACATAGGGCGAAAAGCCGTGTCCCTCCACCCATCCGAGCCGCCCGACGCTATTCTTCTCCTCGATGCGCTCATAATTGAGATTCTCCGCATCATGCAGGAACCGCACGAGCCACTTTGCGTTCTCGCTGTTGACCGCCACGCCCACATCCGCCAAGGCGATGATGGAGGAAGCCGCCGCCAGTGTCCGCTTATCGGCAATGGTCTTGCGCCAGATGCCGCCCTTGCGATAGGATAATTGCAGCTTTTCCGTATTCGTATCAATATTGATCAGCCGCATGGTCGGCAGTATCGGATGGATGCAGGCAAGCATGTCCCCAAGGGGCGTGGAAATGCTGATACCACTGTCATCCGCAACCCAGTTTCCGCAATCCAGTTCTAACGGCTGTCCGTCAAAATTCGTTGCGTTCTGAATGAAATTCCCCGTAGCATCCTTTTTCTTCGCCTGACAGAATTTTCTGAACAGTGTCTTAAAGCCCTTCACCCCTGCCTTTTTCGCCACATCCGCCATTTGCTCCGTCATCTGCGACAGCAGGAATTGGTTGTCTATGTATTTATAAAGCACCTCATACGGCTCTGTACCTTCCAGAAAGTCCTGTTTCTGATATTCCCGAAACTCAGCCATGACGCTCACCGTCCATTGCCTTCCCTGCCGCAAGCAGCTTGACAATCATCTGCCCTGCATCTGCCTTCCGGCAGAACAGAAAATGGCAGCCATGGCGTTCCTCGATGGATTTTAGAATCTTATACAGCTTTTCCCCCGTCAACGCCTTCGGGGAGTGCCACAGGCGTGGATTGCTCCAATGCTTGACATCCTCCAGTGCGGCAATCCCGTCCTCCTCACAAAGGATAATCAGCTGAATCCCAAGCCGTTTCGCAAGGTCTAATTCCTCCACAAACCGCCGATGCTGCTGTGTCACGTTGCCGCAGATCTCCAGAAGTCCTGCCTTCGTATCAATGCAGACGCTTTGGTCGGTGGGAAGGGAATAATCCCCTACCACCAGCTTTGTGCGTACCACCTCTACGTCATGCGCCGCAAACCATTCATGCTTTGCCCTGTGCTTCTGCGCCTGCTGTCTTGTGTCTTCCAAAAGTATCATCCCATCACCGCCTTAAAACGGAACATCGTCATCTTCCACGTCCTTTGTGGGATAGAATCCATTCTCGCCTGCACTGCCGCTTTCCTGCAACAGCTTTTTGGGCGGTACAATGAAATCCCCCTTACGAATTTTTTCCACACTGCGAATGTTGGCAACATACAGTCTTGTGCCGTCACTGCCGTTATTTTTGCGGTATTCTTCCTCCGCCAGTACCAGCCCGATCAGCTTGCCTTCCAGACGCTTTTCCTCATTTTCAAATACAAAGCCGGAGTTGCTTTCCTTGACCGCCGTCAGAAAGCCCTTAAACATGGACTGTGCCTTCTCCTTGTAGGAACGGTAAAACGTACCACCCCAGAAGGCTTTCGCCTTGTAGAGCGCATCCCAGTGTCCCTTGTGCTCTCCTTCCGCGATGTCATACTCCAACTTCAGATATTCCTTCTCAGGTACGTCCACCGCTACCGTAATCTTGCAGACGTATCCGCCCGGGATTAGTCTCGGCAGCTCCACAGGGTCGGGTACGCTGTTCCAGTTGATATTTTTCATTTCTTGTCCTCCTCTTATAATTCCCAATATTCTCGAATCGTGGTATCCACCATCTTCAAGTCGTTATCAATTTCCGTTTCAAACATATCCATCGGGCTTTTCGCCGTTGTGAAACCGTCCGACTGCGTGATAAAGCTGTATTTCCCGTCATTTGCCCTGCACAGCAGAACAATGGAAAATAACCCTTCCACCGTCAGCTTTTCATCCAGCATCTTGCCGATGGTTTTTGCTTTCAGCCTGCCACCTTCCGCCTGCTCAATATGATGCAGGAAATAAACAATGCAGTCCGGCGGTGTCTGTGCAATTACAAAATTGATGAGATTGCGGAAGTTCATCGCAATATCTGTGAACTTACCGTAACCAACCTCCTTCGCTCTGTCGAAAAATTCAAACGCAAGGAGATACTGACTGTCATCAATCGCAAATGCCTTCAGATATTCCGCAGGAAATTTTCCATCCTTATCCTTGTGCGGCAGGTTATCCATGATTTTTCTGTAAGTAGCGTTGTTCGCAACCTTCAGCTTTTTCCGAAAAGGCAGCGGTTTCCCTGCTACATTAAAAATACCGATTTCATCTTCGTTAAAATTCCGCAGGCTTGTACTCTTTCCGCTGCCGCTTTCGCCCAAAATCAGCACAGGAATCCCCATATTCATCACTCTCCTTCAATCTTTCCGCTTCTGGCATCCTCAACCATCTGCTCTTGGATGGCATCCATTTCCGCTAAAATCTGCTTTTTACGGTTGAATAATCCTGCAATCTGCCGCTCTGTTTCCCGCAGATCCATGCTCAGTTCAAAATTTTTCTGCAAATAATCCTGTCTGTTCACCAGACTTCCTCCCTTCTGATACAGTCATCGCACCCAATCGGTTCTCCATGCCTGTCAAAATAGAAATACTCGCATTTCCTGCTCCCGCAAATGATACATTCTGGCTCGATTTCCTCGTATTCCGGCTCTGTTCTTGGGTCTTCGGTGTAGTCCATCAGGAATCATCCCTTTCCGGCACGCCACCCAGCATGGCTAAAAGCTCTTCCGGTTTGATGTATGTATCCGTTTTCAGATAGGCAATAACAGCCTTCACCCTGCCGTTCAGCTCCCACAGTTCCTGCATATCGTTTTCCGGTGTTAAATTTGTATCTCTCATTGATTTTTTCCTCGCTTTCTGGTATCTTGGTTGTGTGTATTATTTCTTTTGTCCCCTGCGGTGTTGGCGCACCAAAGGGGATATTTTATTTTTTCGGCAGCTCTCTGCCATAAAACAAATTCCCAATCATCAGCGAAACAACCACGCTGAAAATCAGATAAAACAGCACCCTGCCGTCTGGATTTTCCAGAACATACACAGTGCCGCACTGCGCCAACAGCGTCCCGAAGAATACCACCGCCCAACGAATCAAGCCACGCCGCAGGTAGAAAAACCGCCGTTTCCATTTACTTTTCATAACTTAACCACCTCGCTCCCTTCCTCGAAAAATTGTCCGTATCTGAATGATTCTGTGTATTTTCCAAAATCCACCGTAAACACAAACGGATACATCCCCGTGACAATTCCTGTTTTCTTGTTTTTTTGCACCGGGCCTGTGCTGCCCTCCCGGAAAAACACGATTTTTTTAATCTTTTTCCCGATATACAGCCTTCCTTCCAACACCTGCTTCATTTCCTCCAGAGTTGCGCCGCTGCGCTTCATTCCGCCCTTCATTCCGCCACCCCTGTCTCCAGAGGCACGATATTGTTCGGATCGGATACGTCATATCCTTCATATTTCCGCAGGAATTCCTCCACCGCTTCTCTGCGGCATTTCAGCTGCCCCAGCTTCAGAAACGGCAGCAGCCCCGCATCCTTCAACCCATACACTCTGGTGGGGTTGCATTTCAAAATCTGCGCAACCTCTTTTACTGTGTAAAGCATCGGCTCCATAAAAACACCTCTTTTCTTATCTTTCAGAATCTTCCATTTTTCACCCATTTATGCTATAATTCTCTCGAAAAGGGGGCGATTTTATTATTGAATGGCTAGTTCATCTGAATAGTACAAACGAGTATTTTTCCCTTCTGGTTTCTTTTTCTGGAATACTTGGATTTATGCTATCTGTTTGGTTACTTATAAAATCTCACTCTATCAATAAAACCTTGAAAATAATATCTCAACAAGAGATCTACAACACCAATAGCAACCTCTATGCTAATCGTTTTTCAGGTTTTAAAGAAAGTATCCTGATAGACGGTGACAACTCCAGCAGTTTATTCCATAGAATCTTAGAGGACATTTATCGCGTTGAGAAAGAATTTCACTCACTATTCTCTTTGCGAGAAAAATTGACTTTTTTATTACTAAAGCATGAGCTAAAAAAGAAAACCAAGAATACTGATAAAATATGTACATATCTTGATTATTTTATTGGCCACTTGCGCATAAAGGAGGACCATCATGGCAAATGTTGAAAACCTTATTCACTCTTTAATCCAAAGAACTAAAGATAAGAAGATTCTTTGGGAATATCTTGCAGGGTTCCCAAAATTAAAAGACCTTTCAATCCATGTTGCTACAGCAAATTCAGATTACTTTCTCGATCCGAATGATTTTGATATGGATTTTTCATTTTATGCAGAATACAAAGATGGTTACTTTGTTCTACTTAATGTCGAACCGAAAATTCTGCTATTTGCTTTTCCTACGCTGGATGCCCGTGTAAAGGCTCCGCTAAACGCGCAATATCAATTCCAGACAGAATTGGTTAGATTGTCCAATTTAGCATCCAGACAACATCCAAATGTAGAAGACTTTATCGATGAATTTCTTGCAGACAAAGACTAATTTTCATCCAAAAAGTCATCTATAAATTTCTCTACATCATTCCGAAAATCGATTTTAATCCCAAACCGTTCTTCAATTATTTTTGTAAGAACGGTTATTTTTTGTTCTATTTCGTTTATGCGTTCACTTGTCTGCTCCACTTCCCTCACCTCCCTCTTAGCTTGCGTCCTTATCTTTTTACTGGTCTTTCTTCGTTATTTTCAATAACGCTTTAAGCGTTATTTTCAGGCAAAAAAATAAGCTGATTATATTTCACATCGTATGTATCCTCAATCTTTTTCAGAATCGGAATATCCGGATAAGTCTTTCCTTTTTCGTAGTTTGCCAAGGTTTCTACCGTAATTCCAATCAATTTCGCCGCATCTTTCTGTGTCAAGCCCTTGCTTACTCGGGCTGCTTTCAATGTAATTTTCAAAATTCTCACCCCTTTCATACTACGATAATAATACGCTTTATGCGTTTTGTCAATGCTAAAAGCGTAATTTTTTTATTTTTATCTTGATTTTTTTTTGTTTTTAGCGTATATTGTCATTAGAAAGGGAGTGAGCCTATGAGCGACCTCGGAAACAAAGCCATTATGGCTGAAAATATAAAATACTATATGGATTTAAATAATAAGTCAAGAAATGATATGTGTGAGGCTCTTGGATTCAAATACTCCACTTTTACTGATTGGGTAAATGGGAAAAAATACCCTCGCATTGATAAAATCGAAATGATAGCAAATTATTTTGGCATCGAAAAATCAGATTTAGTCGAAAAGCGAGATAAGTCCCTCCCCGAAGGCGCCATCCCCTACGTTCCCGAACCAATGGTAAACGTCCCTCTGGTCGGCTCTGTGAACTGTGGCACGCCGCTATTCGCCGAGGACAACATTGAAGGCTACATCCCCACCCCCGAATCTGACCTCCAGACGGGCGAAACCTACTTCTGGCTCAGAGCCAAGGGGGACAGCATGATAAACGCAGGCATCCATCATGGTGATTTGCTCCTTATCCGCCAACAGGCTGATGTGGATAATGGGGATATTGCCGTTGTCGCCGTCAATGGTGACGAGGCTACCCTGAAAAGAGTGAAAAAACAGGAAAATGCGCTGATTCTCCAACCCGAAAACCCCGCCTGTGAACCGAAAATCTTTGTTGGCAAGGATATGGAAAATATACATATCCGAGGTAGGCTGATGCAGCTTAGGAAGGAATTCTAGATTTTTTTAAAAAAAATCCCCCTGTGATACCGCCATATCACAAGGGGAAAAGAAAGTCGTTGCCTAACAACCCTCTAAACAGAAAATATCACAATTCGTGAACTTTGTCAAATTTAGGAGGGTAAATCATGAAGAAAGAAAAGCCAACAACAAAAACTTGTAAGCACTGCAAAACGGAAATGCCTATTGATGAAAAGGTATGCCCGAACTGCGGTAAAAAACAACCAAACGGTTGTCTCATTGCAATCATTGCTCTGGTAGTGGTTATTGTGATTCTCGCATTGCCTTTTGGCGGCAGTGATGACACAAAAGAACCTGATACCGAACCAACCAAGACTTCTAAAACAGATACAAAAACACCCAGCGAAGACAATATCCAAAAAGCTATTGAAGAAGATAGCACTATCTTTGATTTAGTTGAAACATCCGAAAACTTGACAAATACATTGCTGATTGCTGTTTCTAATACAGAATCGGGAACTACAACCACTCTCGATGTATATGACCTCTCCGGTCAAACAGAGCGTTCTCAGTACAATCTTTCGTCCCAACTCCCGAAGAAAGATGGTACAAATGATGAATATGTAGAGGCAGCAAAAAATTATATCCTAAACGGCATGATGATTGCAAGTGATATGCACTCTTACCTTGATAAAAACAAATTAGATGATTTGTCTGATTACAAAAAAAGAGTTGAAGCACAGCAAAACTATACCTTGTCCGTCGTTTCGGCAAGAATGGTATATCTTTCTGATGCAGGAGTGCCAGAAGATAAAATTAACGAAATTCTCGGAACAAATTCTGATACAGAATAAAATCTCCCCAAATAATACTACAGAAATAAAGAGCTTTATATGAGGAGAGTTTTTATGTTAGAAATAAAAGATTATATCCGCGATCGAGTGGATGACCAAATAACTTGGTATGATAAAAAATCACAAACAGCACAAAAACATTACAAGCGCATACAAATTATAGAAATAATTGCTTCTGCTGCTATTCCAATTATCGTACCATACGCTCAGTCTGGCAATGCAATTTCAATACTTGTTGCAATTCTTGGTGCGCTAATCGCAATTCTTGAGGCTGTTTGCCGCCTATATAAATATCACGAAAACTGGATTCAATATAGAACAACCGCTGAGCTATTAAAATATCATAAAAATCTATTTTTGACTCAGTCTGCTCCATATAACAATCAGGAAGAAACTGTTGAAAATGTTTTCGTTAGAAATATAGAAGCTATTATTTCATCAGAAAATAATACCTGGAAAGCATTAAACACAAACGCAAAACAGGAAGCGACCGAAACTTAATCATTCATAGGTTCATAGGTCTTTTCAAAAATATCTGGTTTACAAGGATATTGCTCTCCGTTCACACCAGTGATAATCCAATCACCAGGACTAGCTATCATATCCCCCTCCAGTGTCGAAATCACCATTTCAACCTCTGTTTGATATGCTTCGATAATAACAGGTTTTTTTCTAAACCTTGCTACCTGAGATTTGTTTTTGTTGTTATTGTTTTTTTCTTGATTATTCATAGTTTCACCACCATTTTAGAAAGGAGCTTTTTTATGACATACAATATTTTTATTAGCCATGCATGGAAGTATTCCGAACACTATAATAAAGTTGTCACTTGGCTTAACGAAGCTCAGGCAGAGGGTCAGTTCACTTGGAAAAATTATTCTGTACCCGAGCACAATCCTTTAATTGACCCAAATACATCTGCCGGAAAAACGACCTTAAAAAAAGAATTAAAAGAACAAATTTCTCCGGCTTCAAAAGTAATCGTTCTGGCTGGAATGTATGCAGCACACAGCGACTGGATTGAATTTGAAATCAATACTGCCGTTGATAAAAATAAATACATTATCGGCGTTAAACCTTGGAGCCAAGAACGTATACCTAACATTGTAACCAACAATTCCGATGTTATGGTTGGATGGAATAAGAAGTCTATCATTGATGCTATTCTAAATTCCTAATAATATTTTAGGACAATCCGACCTAAAACACAATACATAAACAGTCTCAGGTAGTTTCAATTTTAAAGCAAAAAAATCCCCCTTCCCGCTACCAACAGGAAAGGAGATTCTCATATGGCGGTCTTTGTATAACCACCTACTCGCAATAGGATTATACCACGATACCGCCTTATTTTCTATACCTATTTTTCAATTAAGGAGGAATGCTTATGAAAGGCGGAACACGAAAACGTGGTAAAACATGGTCATATTATTTTGATACCGCTCAGGTCGGCGGCAAAAGAAAGAAAATCGAAAAGGGCGGATTCCGCACCAAGAAAGAAGCGGAAACGGCTCTGGCGAAGGCTATCGCGGAATATGAAAGCTCCGGACAGGTCTTTCAGCCCTCCACCATCAGCGTCAGTGATTATCTGGATTTCTGGTATGAGCAGTATTGCAAAATGAATCTCACAGAAAATACGCAGCAGACCTACGCAACGCTGATCCACAGGCACCTGAAACCGCAGTTCGGTGCGTATTATTTAAAAAGCCTACAGACGGCAGCCATTCAGGAATACATAAACCAGCTAAAGGCGCAGGGCTATTCCAAAGCGACCATACGCTCTATCTTTGTTGTCCTCTCTACTGCGATAGATTATGCTGTTCAACCTTTGCAGTATATCCGAGAGAATCCCTGTCGGTTTGTAAAGATAGGTACTGTCGCAAAGCCGGTCAGAGAGCGCATCGTGCTGACGGATGCAGAATTTGACCGCATCCGGAAACGCTTTCCCGTTGGTTCTCGCTACTATATTCCGCTTATGATTGGCTGGAACTGTGGGCTGCGTATCAATGAGTGCTTTGCCCTCACATGGGACGATGTTGATTTTGAAAACTGCACGTTGTCTGTAGAGCGTCAGCTTATCCGCAGGAACATCAACGGCAATCTGGGGTTCTCCCTCAAAGAACCAAAGTACAACTCCAAGCGGAAAATAAAATTCGGGGAATCCCTTTACCGAATCCTGAAGGCAGAGAAAAACCGACAGCTTAAAAACGAACTGAAATATGGAGAATTCTACACAGTATATCAGCTTGTCGATTTTACGGACGAAAAAGGAGCGCCTCGACAGCGAATTGTCGGCACACAAAAAATCCTTTCCACAGGCGCGCGGCGAATCAATTTTATCTGCGTTGATGAAAACGGAGAGCTGACAACCAAAAACAGTTTTGCCTATTGCCAGAGAGTCATCCGGCAGGAGCTTGGAATCAATTTTGATTATCACAGCCTGCGCCATACCCACGCCACAAAGCTGATTGAGGCAGGTGCCAACGTGAAGGCAGTTCAACAGCGGCTCGGGCACAAAAACATTGTAACCACAATGAATACCTACGTTCACCACACAGACGAAATGGCACAGACCGCAGCGGATTTATTTGAAAGCGTTGTAAATGGCTTGCCACCCAAATGAAATTTACGGTGGCAAATGGGTGGCAAATCTCCAAAAACATCAACCCAACACCGCAGAAACGCTGATAACACAATAAAGAAAACATTCGCATATTTTAACAAAGCCTTAAGTTTCTATTCACACTTTGTCCATATTTTTACAGTATACTACAAAAGAAGTCGAAAGGACGCCCCCTTTTACTTCCGCCTGCAGTCCCCTTCCCCGAAAGGCTGCAGGCACCCCTTCCCCTATCGGAAGAAAAATATTGAAAGAAAAAAACAGACAACTACCTATATTTGGTTTATCATAGTAATATACCCTCCCCTTTACAGGAAAAGCAGCCCAAGCAGGCTGCTTTTTCTGTAAAATCGAAATCAGGACATCTGCATGCAACAACGCAGAGCCCATCTCGAAAATGCTTCACATTTTCTCGTTGTGGCGCTCGCTCATATCTATAACATATCTTCTCTCACATGCAACAACGCAGAGCCCATCTCGAAAATGCTTCGCATTTTCTCGTTGTGGTGCTCGCCAAATATCTGCAATAAAAAGAACAGCCTATCATGCAAGCATGTAAGCTGTTCTTTTTATTGCAGATGCTTGGCTCTGCGTTGTTACATGTAGCTCTTTCTCCAGATGGATGGAGCGAAAAGCATAATAATCGGGAAAATTTCCAGTCTCCCCAGCAGCATATCCATGCAAAGCACCAGCTTTGCAAAGCCGGAGAAGAAGGAAAGGTTTTCAACAGGCCCTGCCATAGCAAGCCCCGGGCCGACATTACTCAGGCATGTTGTAACCGCAGTCACATTCGTAATAAAGTCGAAATTATCCAGCGAAATCAGCATGAACGACCCCAGCAAAATAAGCGCATACAGAATAATAAACCCCATCACGCTACGAATAGAATCCTCATCCACCTTACAGCCGTCCAGTTTAATCAAGTTGACAGAGCGCGGGTGCACAATATGGCTGATCTCCCGCCGAATCATTTTCAGAAGGATTACAAAACGCGAAACCTTAATACCGCCTGCGGTTGAACCGCCGCATGCCCCCAGAAGCAGCAGGCAATACAGAAGCGTCTTGGAAAACTCAGGCCAGAGGTCGAAGTTTGCCGTTACGAAGCCCGTTGTACTCATAATTGCCGCCACCTGAAAAATCGCATGGCGGAAGGAGCCCTCCACCGTTGGATAATACCGAGAAATATCTATGGTAATCAACGCTGTCGCAATGCAGACAATGGCAATATAGTAGCGCAGCTCCTCATTTTTCCATACATTCTTAAAATCCTTCATCAGCATCAAATAGAACAGGTTGAAGTTCACCCCGAACAGCAGCATAAATGCCGTAATGACATATTCAAAATACGCACTATTGTATTCCGCAATGCTGCTATTTTTTATAGAGAAGCCGCCTGTCCCTGCTGTCGAAAGGGCATGCACCACGCTGTCAAAAAAGGGCATTCCCCCTGCAAACAGCAAAATCATCTCCACCAGTGTCAGTACAATATAAATCGTATACAGGATTTTCGCTGTCGATTTTACCTTCGGCACCAGCTTGGAAACCAAAGGTCCGGGTGCCTCCGCCTTCATCAGATGCATCGTGCGCTCGTCCCCAAGGGGCATAATTGCAAGCATAAATACCAGAATCCCCATACCGCCAATCCAATGCGTAAAGCAACGCCAGAACTGAATACTTTTCGGCAGAGTTTCAATCTCCTGCAAAATGCTTGCGCCCGTTGTGGTAAAGCCGGATACCGTTTCAAAAAAGCAATTTATATAGCCCGAAATAGAGCCGCTCAGATAAAACGGCAGTGCCCCCAGAACGGACATCACAATCCACGAAAGTGCAACCACAACAAAGCCCTCTCGCCCATAAATCCGCTTATTTTCCGGCTCACGGCTGACCAGAACCGTCCCTACCATCAGGCAGGCGGTAATGGTTACGACAAATGCCGATGCCGCCTTTGTCTCCTGATACCATATAGAAATAAAGGCAGGCACTGCAAGCAGGGCAGCCTCTATTCGTATGATATTGCCCAGAATATAGGCAATCATATTAAAATTCATAACCCTTCACCAAATTTCAATCTATTATTTCAAAATATCCTTCAAGTCCGTCAAATGCTTATTTCTGGTAACAATAATCACGCTGTCATCTACCTCAATCATGTCATTACCGCCCGGAATAATAACTCTGCCGTTGCGGATAATCGTTGCCACCAGAACCTCGCTTTTCGTCTTCAAATCCTTGAGCGGCACACCCACCACGCTGGATTTTTCTCTTACCTTGAACTCCAATGCTTCAATTTGCTCATTTACCAGCTTATGCAGCGTTTCTACGTTACTGCTCCCTGCGGAATTCTGCATCGCGCGCACATAACGGACAATATTATTTGCCGCAATCATCTTCGGCGAAATAAAGCCATCAATATCCAGCGCATCCAGAATTTCATCAAAGGAAATACGGTTGATTTTCGCAATCACCTTGGAAACCTTTTTCGCCTTGGCATAAAGCGCAACTACGATATTTTCCTCATCCATCCCCGTCAGGCAGACCAGCGCATCCGTCTTTTCCAGACCCTCCTCCTGCAGGGTTTCCTTATCCGTCCCATCTCCGTGAATCACAACCGCTTCCGGCAGTGCCTCACATAGATATTCGCAACGCTTATAATCCAGTTCGATAATCTTTACGCGCACATGAGAAAGAATCAGCGCCTTTGCCAGATAATACGCCATTCTGCCGCCGCCCAGAATCATGACCGATTTTACCCCCGTACGGAACAGACCGATGGTACGGAAGAATTTTTCAATCTCACTATGCGATGCGGTCAGGTTGATTTTATCCCCTGCCTGCAATACAAAGTTACCGTTGGGGATATGCACCTCTCCTGCTCTCTGCACCGCGCAGATCAGAACCTTTACCTGAAACTCCTTATAAATCGCCCATAGAGGCATCCCATCCAGCACACTGTGGGGCGGAATCTTGACCTCTACCAGCTCCACGCGTCCCCTCGCAAATACCTCGATTTTCAAAGCAGAGGGGAAGCGCAAAAGACGCAGAATTTCCGTTGCCGCCGCAAATTCGGGATTTACCGTCATGCTCAGTCCAAGCTCTTCCTTCAATTCGTTAATCTGCTCATAATATTCGGGGTTACGCACACGGGCAATCGTATGCGGCACGCCCAGCTTTTTCCCCAGCAGGCAGGCGAGCATATTTACCTCATCCGCGGAGGTTGCCGCAATCAGCAAATCTGCCTCAGGCACACCTGCTCTTTTCTGAACAAGCATGCTTGCGCCGTTCCCCTCCACACTCATAATATCCATCGTATTGGAAGCATTATTCAGAACACTTGTATTATTATCAATTACAATGATGTCATGTCCTTCACCGGAGAGCTGTCTGGCGATAGTGCCGCCGACCTTGCCATCCCCTACGATTACAACCTTCATGCTGTATCCTCCTTATCCCTTAAGGAAATTTTCTGACATTCTTCAATCCATCAAGCTATCATATCACTTTATCCCATAAAATACAAGACTTTTCCAAGCTGTATGGCAATGAAAATCGCAAGCAAAAAGAAAGCCTTGAAAGAAGGTTCTCCCAAGGCTCTGCATTCATTCTGTTTTTGTTTTATTTTCCGCATTTTTCCTTGAGGATTGCAGGCAAATCCGCCAGAGCAACCTCACTCTTTTCGCTGTTTGCCATATCCTTCAGCTCTACTCTGCCGCTTTCCAGTTCGGAATCGCCCAGAATAACGGAATATTTCGCACCAATCTTATTGGCATATTTCATCTGTGCCTTCACGCTGCGCTCTACCGTATCACAGTCCGCCTGAATGCCTGCCTTTCTCAGCCCATAGGTCAGAGACTGTGCTTTCAAAAGTCCCTTTTCGCCCATAGAGCCGATATAAACATCTCTCTCAGGTGTTTCGGTAATGGCACCATGCTGCTTTTCCAGAATCATAATCAGTCTTTCAATACCCAGACCAAAGCCAACCGCACCTGTGGGCTTGCCGCCGATTTCCTCCACCAGCTTATCATATCTGCCGCCGCCGCATACGGTCAGCCCGTCGGATACAAATTCAAAAACCGTTCTGGTGTAATAATCCAAGCCACGCACAATCTTGGGGTCAATGGTAAAGGCAATGCCGTTTGCAGTCAGAATATCCTGCACCTTCTGAAAATGTGCCGTACATTCCTCATCCAGACAATCCAGCACAGAGGGCGCATTTGCCATAATCTGCTGACAGCTTTCCTCTTTGCAGTCCAGCACACGCAGAGGGTTCTTTTCAAAACGCTCCTTGCAGGTCGGGCAAAGCTGCTCCAGATTTTTCCCAATGAATTCCTTCAGTGTTTTGTTGTATCTTGCACGACATTCGGGGCAGCCAAGGCTGTTGATACGCAGCTCTACGCCCTCTACCCCCAATTCCTCCAGTAAAGCAGTTGCAACAGAGATAACCTCTGCATCCTGCGCCGCACTGTAGGAGCCAAGCATTTCAATGCCGAACTGGTGGAACTGTCTTTGTCTGCCTGCCTGTGTATTTTCACAACGGAAGGTCGGGGAAATATAATACAGCTTTGTGGGCTGTGCGTGGTTGTGCATTCCATGCTCGATATATGCACGCGCTGCACCTGACGTTCCCTCCGGACGAAGTGTCAGACTTCTGTCCCCATCATCCGTAAAGGTATACATTTCCTTCTGCACAATATCTGTGGTTTCGCCAACCCCTCTGGCAAACAGCTCTGTAAATTCAAACGCGGGCGTGCGGATTTCACCAATGCCGAAGGTTTCGCAAATGCGTCTCATTTTGCCTTCGATTTCCTGCCAAGCCTTCACCTCTGCGCCGTAAATATCCTTTGTCCCTTTCACTAACTGGATCATATATTACCTCCTTGGGGCAAGCCCGTTCTCTTTCTTTCTATCATTTCCTCTATACGACCGATATAATCCTCAATGCTTTTTACGTTGAACACCCGTTCAATGCGGTCTGTTTCGGGGTCAACCGTCTTTGTGCTCGCGCCTGCGCCCGCCGCCAAAATGGTCTGCTTTTCCTCCATAATCTGTACATTATAGATGCCTTCCTTGCCGGGATGGCAATAGCCGACATTTTCAAAATTGCCGACCATATTTTTCTGGCGATACATATAATACGGCTCCATGCCCATCCTCTCGGCGTATTCCGCGGAAATATCAAGCATTTCCTCCAAGGCTTCCGCCGTTGTCATGTCATGCTGTGCCAACTCCTCTCTGAGTCGGGATGCACGCTTGACTGCAAGCGTATGCACCGTTACGTTATCGGGTGCCAGCTTCATGATTTCTTCCATAGTATTGCGGACATCTGCGGCATCCTCTCCGGGCAGACCCAAAATCAAATCCATATTGATATTCTGATGTCCTTCCTCTCTTGCCTCGCGGAACACCCGACGGATATCCTCCACCGTATGCTTTCTGCCAACCGCACGCAAGGTCTTATCGTTCATCGTCTGCGGATTGATGGAAATGCGATTCACGCCGTACTCCTTTAAAAGCCGCAGCTTTTCTCTTGTAATCGTATCAGGGCGACCTGCCTCAACGGTATATTCCATGCTTTCATCGGGATGGAACAGCTCCTCCACCTTTTGCAGCAGACGTTCCAGCTGTGCCTCATTCAAGGAGGTCGGTGTGCCGCCGCCGATATAAATATTCTTCATCACAAAGCCCTTGCTGTATGCCGCAAGCCAATCCAATTCCTTGCACATGGCATCCAGATATTCATCCACCCGATTTTTATATTGGTGCAAGGGATATGCCGTAAAGGAGCAGTATAAGCATCTGGTCGGGCAGAAGGGAATCCCGATATACAGGCTGATTTCTTCGGGGCGGTTGTTCTGCAAAATCTTCTGCTCTGCCTTTGCCACCTTGAGCGCCAGTGCCGCCTTATGCGGCATCACAAGGTATTCCTCCATCAAGAAGGAAAGACATTCCTTGTCCGTTTTGCCCTCCTCCAGCAGGCTGCTGATGAGCTTCGCAGGGCGCACGCCTGTCAGCAGTCCCCATTGGGGGCAAATTCCCGTTTCCGCCTTCAGTAGCTCATAAATCGTCCGCTTGATGATGCGCTTCTGTTCCTTTTCCGTCAGCATTTTTTCGTCATATTCCATCGACCATGCGGAAGCCTTCTCCCCGCGGCGATAAAGCATTGCCGAAGCAATGCCCTTTTTCATCTCGCTTTTTACGGTAATCTCCGCATCCGTCACTGTGTCCGTGCGGATATAATGGCGGTTTGCCAAAAACACCTGTATCATTGTCTGCACATCATTTTGCAGCTCATGTCCCTCCAGAACATAGCTGATGGTTTCCGTATCCATACGCATCAGAATAGCTTCTCGCTGTCCAGCAGCAGTGTCACAGGGCCGTCATTCACCAGTGCAACCTTCATATCTGTCTGGAAAATGCCATGCTGCACCTTCTTAATGCCCAGTGCTTCTGCCTTTTTGCACAGCCTGTCAAACAGCTCGCTTGCCACCTCAGGTGCCGCACCGCCGCTGTATCCGGGACGTCTGCCCTTTCTTGCATCCCCATATAATGTGAAATTGGGTACAATCAAAAGCTCCCCTTCAATATCCAACAGGGAAAGGTTCATCTTGCCGTTTTCGTCCTCAAAAATACGCAGATTGATGACCTTATCCAGCATATAATCAATGGTCTTATCCGTATCTGTCCCCAGCATACCGAACAGCACCATAATCCCCTTGCCGATTTCTCCAACCTTCTGTCCGTCAATGGTGACACTTGCCTCTGTCACTCTCTGTAATACTGCTCTCATTTCTTCCTCCTAAGCCCTATATCAGCCCAAGCCGGAAACACGCTCTACCTCTGTCACATCCCGCAGATTTTTCAGCCGTGTCACCACACGCTCAAGCTGTTCCTTTGTTTTAATTTCAATCGTAACATTCAAAATTGCCTGCATATCCTTTGTGGTTCTCACATTAAAGCCCTTCACGGAAATATCATCATCCGCTAATTGACGGCTGATTTCCACAATCAAGCCGACTCTGTCATTCGCCACAACCTTCAGCTCTGCCAAATAAGAGGTATTGCTTTCGCCCTTAGCAAACTGCGTATCCCATTCGGCATTGATCAAGCGTCCGCGTTCCTCGTTGCTCAGATTGATCACGTTGATGCAGTCGGTACGGTGAATCGTTACCCCTCTGCCGCGCGTCACGAAGCCGATGATTTCATCCCCGGGCACCGGACTGCAGCACTTGGAAAAACGCACTGCCACATCGCCAATGCCCTCCACCACAACGCCACTCTTGCTTTTATGCTTTTTCACAGGCTTCTGGTCGATGGTCTTTTCAAAATCCTTCAACGCATCCTCTGCCGTCTGCGTCTTTCTCTTTTCCTTTAAATATTCATCCTTCAGGCGGTTAACAACCTGCCCCTCCTTCATGCCGCCGTAGCCGACAGCTGCCAGAAGCGCATCCCATGTCTTAAAATCGTATTTCACCAGAACGATTTCTTCCCATTCCGGGCGCAGCAAATCTTGCGGCTGATATCCTTTTTTCTTGATATCCGCCAGAATCATTTCGCGCCCACGGATGATATTTTCTTCCTTCTCTTCCTTCTTGAACCACTGCTTGATTTTTGTTCTTGCCTGTGCTGTTTTGACAATGGCAAGCCAATCCCGGTTCGGCCCCTTGGAATTCTGTGAAGTGATAATCTCTACAATGTCCCCGTTCTGGATTTTATGATCCAGCGGAACGATTTTATTATTTACCCTCGCGCCGACCATCTTATTGCCGACTGCCGAGTGAATCATATAGGCAAAGTCAATCGGGGTAGAATCCTTCGTCAACTGGATAACATCCCCCTGCGGCGTAAAGGCATATACCTGTGTGCTGTAGATATTCAAATCCAGCTTAATGGTATCCAGATATTCCTTATTATCGGACATATCCTTCTGCCATTCCATAATCTGGCGCAGCCATGCCAGCTTTGCTTCCTCGCTTTTCTGTGCCTTACTCGATTTTTCGTTTGCCTTGCCCTCTTTATATTTCCAGTGGGCAGCAATACCGTATTCACTGGTGCGGTGCATTTCCCAGGTACGAATCTGCACCTCAAACACCTGCCCATGCGGGCCAATCAGCGTGTTGTGCAGCGACTGATACATATTCGGCTTTGGCATAGCAATATAATCCTTAAACCGTCCGGGCATGGGGGTATACGCCGTATGCACAATCCCCAGAACGGCATAGCAATCCTTCACGCTGTCCACCAGCGCACGGATAGCGAACAAATCATAAATCTGGTCAAGGGTTTTATTCTGGTTCACCATCTTCTTATAAATGCTGAAAAAGTGCTTTGTTCTGCCGTAAACCTTTCCCTTGATGCCGGCCTCATCCATCTTCGCCTGCAGCTCCTGCACCATGCTCTGCACGAACTGGTCACGTTCTTCTTTTTTCTTCTGGATTTTTGCCGCCAAATCGAAATACGCATCCGGATTCAGATATTTAAAGCACAAATCCTCCATTTCGGAACGGATTTTGGAAATACCCAGACGATGTGCCAGAGGAGCGTAAATATCCAGCGTTTCCTGCGCCTTCTCCCTCTGCTTTTCGGGTGTCATATAGTTTAACGTCCGCATATTGTGCAGTCTGTCCGCCAGCTTGATTAAAATAACACGAATATCCTTTGCCATGGCAAGGAACATCTTGCGGTAGTTTTCTGCCTGCGCTTCTTCCTTTGTGGTATAGGAAAGCTTGCCCAGTTTCGTTACACCATCCACCAATGCAGCAATTTCCTCGCTGAACAGGTGTGTAATATCCTCATAGGTATAAGGTGTATCCTCAATAATATCGTGCAGAATCCCTGCCGTGATGGTCTCCATATCCAGCTCCAACTCCGCCAGAATATATGCCACCTTCAAAGGATGGATGATATATGGTTCGCCTGATTTTCTCTTTTGTTCCTTATGTGCATCCACCGCCAGCTTATATGCCTTTTCCACCATGGAAAAATCATCTGACGGATGGTAGGTTTTGATTTTATCAATCAATTCCTTATATAATTGTTCATCAATCTCTGCCATACTCATCACCCCCTCTTATTGATAAAAATTTCTAATAATTTTGTCGAAAAAAGATTATAAAAATTATTATACAGTTTTATATGTATATTTTCAAGAATATTTCCACAAAAGTATGCCCTTGGGCGCAAGATTCTTTTGTCCTTTACAGTCTTTCCGCTTTTTCCGAAAAAAACTCCGCGGCTCTTTTATTTTTTCCTTCCTTCCGCTATAATCTATATAAGATAAGTATAGATTCTATCGCATGATAGATGCAGGAAACAAAGGAGTATTCACATGAAATTACAGAAATTATTAAGCTATGTGCGCCGCGCAGTAGATGATTATAGCATGATTGAGGAAGGCGATAAAATTGCAGTCGGTATTTCCGGCGGCAAAGACAGCATCTGTCTTCTGGTCGCCCTCAAGCATTTACAGCGCTTCTATCCCAAGCGGTTTGAGCTGGAGGCAATTACCGTCTCCCTCGGTCTGCCTGGCGCAAGCTATGACGGCATACAGGCACTCTGCAATGAGCTGGGCGTGCATTATACCGTTGTGGAAACCGATATCGGCAAAATCATTTTTGATGAGCGAAAAGAAAAAAATCCCTGCTCTCTCTGTGCAAAAATGCGGAAGGGCGCATTGAATGATATGGCGGAACAGCTTGGCTGCAATAAGATCGCTTTGGGGCATAATAAGGATGATGTTGTGGAAACCTTTTTTATGTCTCTGCTTTATGAGGGTCGCCTGAACTGCTTCGCTCCCGTTAGCTTCTTGGACAGAAAAAAGCTCTATTCCATCCGTCCGCTGATGTATGTGCCGGAATGGGAATGTCGCAGCTTTGTCAATAAAAGCGATATCCATATCGTAAAAAACCCCTGTCTTGCCGACGGAAATACCAAGCGGCAGGAAACCAAGGAGCTTCTGGCAGAGCTTTCCCTGCGGTATGATAATTTGCAGGAAAAGGTATTCGGTGCCATCAAGCGTTCCTCCCTGAAGGGCTGGAATCATGAGGAATAAGGAAGGTGAGCCTGATGTCTGATTACCGTGAGGAACTGAAAAATAAGGAAACCCTGCGTCTTCGGGAAATCCAGAGAGAACTGCCCCCCTTTGTGCAATCCTTCTTTCGCGGCATCGCACAGACCACCTCTACCAAAACCCGTCTGGCGTATGCCTACGATTTGCGGATTTTCTTCCGCTATCTTTATGAGGAGCATCGTACCCTCGGCGGCATCGAGCCGAAGGATTTGACCGCAGCGCATTTGAGCGAGGTCACCTCGGAGGATATTGACTGCTTCATGGAATATCTTTCCTATTATATTCGCCCCGATTACGAAAACCCTGCCTATGGCAAGGAAATGCACAACGAGGAAAAAGGGAAATCCCGTAAGCTTGCCGCAGTGCGGATGCTGTTTAAATATCTGTATAAGAAAAAAATCATATCGGCAGACCCTGCCTCTTTGGTCGATACCCCGAAAATCCACGAAAAAGCTATTGTGCGTCTGGATGTGAACGAAATGGCAAACTTTCTGGATGCAGTGGAAAGCGGCGAAAAGCTGACCGACCGCCAGAAGGTCTTCCATGAAAAAACAAAAAAGCGCGACCTTGCCATGATGACGCTCCTGCTTGGGACGGGGATGCGTGTTTCCGAATGTGTCGGCATCAATATTAAGGATCTGGATTTTCAGAATAACGCTGTCAAGGTTACCCGTAAGGGCGGCAACGAGGTTTTCCTCTATTTCGGCGAAGAAGTACGGGAAACCCTTGCGGATTACTTAGAAGAACGGCAGAACGCCCCAACCAAGGATGAAAATGAGGATGCCCTCTTTCTTTCGAGTCAGGGCAAACGCATCGGCGTGCGGACGGTGCAGAATATGGTCAAAAAATACGCACAGGGCGTTACCATCAAAAAAATCACCCCCCATAAGCTGCGCAGCACCTTCGGTACGAATCTCTATCAGGAAACGGGGGATATCTACTTAGTGGCGGATGTGCTGGGGCATGCCGATGTCAATACCACCCGAAAGCATTACGCCGATATCGAGGACAGCCGTCGCCGCATGGCAGCAACCCGCATCAGATTAAGAAAGGACTGAGCCCCATGGAACATAAAAACTGTCTGAAAAAAGTCACCGCTGTTTTTTCCGCGCATGAGGCAGCCCCCATTTGGAAGCTGCGCCATTTCGCCGTTCTTGCTCTGCTGACAGAGATAGGCGGAGAACTGCATTTCATTCTGACAAAACGCGCCGCAGGGGTAAATCAGCCGGGGGATGTCTGCTTTCCCGGCGGACATCGGGAACAGGGCGAAACCCTCAAGCAAACAGCCCTGCGGGAAACCGAGGAGGAAATCGGCATCTCTCAAAAGGATATTCGCCTTCTGGGGAAAAGTGACTTCATGCTGACGATTTATCGTGGCATGATTCAGCCCTATATCGCCTATATCCCCTATGAGATTTACAAAACCGCAACCCCAAATCCCAAAGAGGTTGCAGAAATTTTCACCGTCCCTCTGCGTTTCTTTCTGAAAACCGAGCCGGAGCGGCATGATACCGTCTGGAAGGTCATAGAATCCCCCGATTTCCCCTACGAAAAAATCGAAGGCGGCAAAAATTACCCCTTTAGCAAGAGCAAAACCACACAGCTTTTCTATGAATATAACGGGCATATCATCTGGGGCTTCACCGCGCAGGTGCTTCGCAATATCATCGAGATTCTAAACGAGTCTAAGCCGAAATTTTAAAAGCAGCTAAAAAAAGAAAACCATAAGAAAGGTGTGTCCGGATAAGAAACCTTGCATTCTGAAATGCCGAAAGCTATTTCATTTTCTTCATGTTTTCTTATCGGGACACACCTAATTTCCCTATGGTTTTTGTGTTATTTCTTCTTTTTATTATTGTAGGCCTTTTTCCGTTCCTTATCCAAAACCGCTTTTTCCGCCGCCCTTGCCTTCTTCTGCTCCAGCATCACATCAATATCCTCCGGCAGCTCCAAGGTCAGCCTGCCAAGCTTGCCGCCACGGTATTCATCCATCAGAATTTTGCCTGCGCGTTCCAAATCAGGTTCGTCGCCTTTTTTCTTGAAGCCGCGCGCCATCGCGATTTTTTCCAGAATTACATGCGGCTCCTCAATCGTATCGAATGTAATCTGATACCGATTCCGCAGGCAGTCGGGATTTCTGGAAATCATGTGATTGATAAAGGCAATCGCCATATTTTCGGGGTCAAGAATATCATCATTGATGGCACCCGTAAACGCCAGTTTCAGCCCCACCTGCTGGTCCTCGAATTTCGGCCAGAGGATGCCCGGCGTATCGAGCAGCTCAAAGTCCTTTTTTAATTTTATCCACTGCTTGCCGCGGGTCACGCCGGGTTTATCCCCGGTTTTCGCCGTTACCTTCCCCACATATTTATTGATAAATGTGGATTTTCCCACATTCGGGATACCCACAATCATGCTGCGAATGGGTACATTGATACGCCCTCTTGCTTTCAGCTTCTCAATTTTTTCCTTCATTAAGCCGCGTGCCGTTTCCGTCACCTCGCCCAAGCCGTTGCCCTTCAGCGCATTGATGCGAATCACACGGAAGCCCTGCTTTTCAAAATATTCCTGCCAGATATCGGTTGCCCTTTCGTCCGCAAGGTCGCATTTATTCAGAAGCAGAATACGGTGCTTATTCTTCGCAAGCGTATCCAAATCCGGATTTTTGCTGCTGTATGGAATTCTTGCATCTACCAGTTCGATGACAATATCCACCAGAGAAATATTTTCCTCCATCATTCTGCGGGTTTTTGTCATGTGCCCGGGATACCATTGAATATTGTTCATAGCTACCTCTTTCTATTTTCACTCAGATTTTTTATTTAATAAAGCCAATGGAGCTAAAGGGATACAGTCGGAATACAACCTTCCCCATCAGGTTCTCCTTCGGAATCGCGCCGACCGATTTTCTACGGCTGTCGGAGCTTGCGTTTCTGTTGTCCCCCATCACAAAATAGCTGTTTTCGGGAACTATATAAGGGTACTCAATATTCCCCTTTGTATCCATCGGCGCTTTGATATAGTCCTCCTTCACCAACTCCCCATTGATATACAGAGAGTATATCGTATCTTCGTCGTCCCCATTATCTCTAAGGTCAATTTCGTCCCCGGGCAGACCAATCACGCGCTTGATGATATTTTTCTTTTCGTCATTCAGGCGGCAGATAACAATATCACCCTTTTTCAGCGTACCGAAGGAGGTGCTCAGCTTATTGATAAACACAAAATCGCCATGGTAAAAATTCGGCTCCATGGAAGACCCCTTTACCAGAACCGTCCCCATTACATTACGCAAAACCACAATTACAACAACCAGCAGCACCAGCTGCAGCAGCATGGGCATTCCCTTCTTTTCCTTTTTTCTTCTTGTAGGCTTCTGTTCCTCCTGCTTTTCGATTGTCTGCTCCATTCCAAAGACCTCCTTTATCCAAACGCATTTTTTCGTCAAAGGCAAAAGCCCTTCTGCCTCTCACGAAAAAAGTCTCGATGAAACTTGTTCATCGAGACTGCTTTTTCTCGTTCCGGTACAAAATGTACAGCTTATTTCAGAACTTCTTTAACCTTAGCTGCTTTACCAACTCTGTCTCTCAGGTAGAACAGTTTAGCACGTCTTACAACACCACGTCTTACAACCTCGATACGGTCGATTCTGGGAGAGTGTACGGGCCATGTTCTTTCAACGCCAACGCCGGAAGCGATACGTCTTACTGTGAAAGTTTCTCTGATGCCGCCGCCCTGTCTTTTGATAACAACGCCTTCGAACATCTGCAGTCTTTCTCTTGTACCCTCTACTACTTTAGCATAAACACGGATTGTGTCGCCAACGTTAAAAGGAGTTACTTCGCTTTTCAGCTGTTCATTTTCCAGTTCTCTGATGATATCCATTGTATTTCCTCCTTATGCACCTTAGACGTTCTTACCCCGTCCCTTTGACAGCGGCATTGGACCGTCCGTAATCAACATGAAAAATTATACCACGCCCGAAAGGGCATTGCAAGCACTTTTTTCCGAAAAACAAAGGTTTTTCAGGCTTTTCAGACTGCTCCGTAAAGCTTTGCGGCAAGCAGCACGCTTAACGGCAGAGTTGCCATGGAAAGAACCGTTGTCCAAAGCACAATATCCGAGGACATCTTATCCCCATAGCCGTATCTGCCGACCATCATCGGCACGACCGCCGCCGAGGGCATGCAAACGGAAAGCAGGAACACCGACTTTGCAAGACCATCCGCAGGAATAAAAAGCATTGCAAGAATTGCCAGTGCAGGCATCCCAATCATCTTCACCACGCTGATTTCCAGTGCCATTTTTTCTTTAAAGAGCTGCACGATGCCGCTGCCGCCTGCCAATGCGCCAATATAAATCAGAGAAAGCGGTGTGGATAAATCCCCGACCTTTGTCAAAAAGCCAAACACCACCGTCGGCACAAATCGCGCCGTATGCGTCACCGCAAGCAGAAGCCCCAGCAGGATGGAAATGCAGTTCGGATTGATTGCTCCCTGTAAGAAGCTTTTCCCGATTGCCGCCGCACCTGTTGCTTTTTTATCGGAAATGACATACACGCCATACGTCCAGATATACAGATTCAGTGCCAGTACCCCTGCGGACATATAGATAATCCCCGCCTGCCCGAAGAAAATCATCGTGACGGGCAAGCCGATAAAGCCCGTATTCAGAGAGCCTGTTGTCAGGTCAATCATCGGCAGAAGGCGGCTGTCCAAGCCTCTTTTCCGTCCATACTGCCGCATCAGAAAGCCGAACAGAATCATCATGGCTGCCTGCCCTGCGGCAGAAAAGAGAAATGCCTTCAGTACCCTGTCTGTAATCTCAATCCCTGCAATCGTAGTAATCAGCATCGCAGGAATCGTCACGCGCATGACCATATTGCCTACGTTTTTATTTGTTTCCATCGGCAGGTATCCCTTTTTATTGCAGTAATACCCCACCAGAATCAACCCAAAAAGTATGAAAAATTGTCCGTACATACCTTATCCCTCATCTATTCTTTTATAAAAAGAAAGAGCGGCAGTGCCACCCTTCCTTTTTTCTTATTCGTAATGAATCACGGCCTCGACTCTGCAATCGGGCAAGGCCTTTCTGCCGTTCAAAAAATCCAGTTCTATCAAAAATGCGGAAGCAACGACCTCTGCGCCCATTTCCTCCACCATCTCCATAATCGCCTTTGCTGTGCCGCCTGTTGCCATCAGGTCATCTACAATGACAACCTTCTGTCCGGGCTTGATGGCATCCTTATGAATTTCGATTGTTGCCTTGCCGTATTCCAGCTCATATTCCTTGCTGATGGTTTCCGCAGGCAGCTTGCCCGCCTTTCTGACAGGCACAAAGCCCTTCCCCATATTATATGCCACAGGCATCCCGAAGATAAACCCTCTGGATTCGGGGCTCAGCACCAAATCAAAGGAAACATCCGCAAGGCTTGCCGTTATGGCATCCACAGCGTCCTTCAGCCCCTCTGCATCCTTCAGCAGTGTTGTAATATCGCGGAAGATCACACCCTTCTGAGGGTAATCCTCAATTGATCTGATCTTGTCCTTTAAATCCATCCCATATCCTCCTCATTTTGCAAATCGAAAATCCTTTAGTATCAACTGTACATTGCTTCTGCCGCGATAGCTGTTGATTTCAATGCTATACACAATATCCAGTAGCTGCGGCAAAAGCCCATTGTTTATTATTTTATCACAATCCTCTGCCGGATACAACGCTTTCAGCATTTCTCTGAGCGGTTCATAGCCATCAAAGGAGATTGCCGAAAGGCGAATCCCATTTTTCGGCTCGGAAAGCGTCAGCCGAAGGATATCTTTATTCTTCCCTATCAAATCCACACGGTCAGCATGAATCCCCTTGGATGCAAATAACGGTGCAGGGTTGCCCTTGCCGAAGGGCGCAAGTGTCTGCAATTCCTTTGCAAGCCCTAAGTCAATCTCCGCAAAGGAAAGTGCATCCTCCAGCCGCAGAATCGGAATCATCTGCTCCTCCGTCAGGGTACAGCCTTCATTGAGCCGTCTGCGCAGAACAGGGATGTTTTCTACAGGCAGAGAAAGCCCTGCCGCCATGGCATGTCCGCCAAAGCGCGTAAATAAATCCCGATTGGCAAACAATGCCTCAAACAGATGATAGCCCTCAATGCTCCTGCCTGAGCCCTTTGCTCCGTCCTCGCTGTCCGTAATCAGGATGGTCGGGCGGTAATATTTATCCTTGATTCTGCCTGCAACAATCCCTGCAATGCTTTCATGAATCTCCGCATCATACAGCACAAGCACCCTATCCTGCAAAGCGCCGCCTTCCTGCAGGGCGATATCCGCACGCTCCGCCGCTTCCTCTGTCAGCTGCTTGCGTTCCGCATTCAGCATCACCAGATGCCTTGCCTTCTCTCTCGCTTCCTTCTCATCCTGCGTGCAGAAAAGCTCCACCGCAAGCCTGCCGCTTTCTAGCCGTCCTGTCGCATTGATACAGGGTCCAATGATAAAGCCGATATGATATTCCGAAATGACCTTATCCGAAAGCCCTGCCTCCTCAATCAGCACGCGCAGCCCAATATTTTCCGTTTTGCCAATTTCCGCAAGCCCCATCTGCACAAGCGCACGGTTCTCCCCCAGTAAATCCACAATATCACAGACGGTCGCAATGCCTGCAAAGGTCAAAAGCTGTCGTTCCAGCCCCTCATCCGTAATTTCAAATATCTGCAAAAGGTGATGCGCAAAGTAATAGGAAAGTCCTCCGGCGCACATCTGCTTAAAGGGATAGTGGCAGGCTCGCTGCTTCGGGTCAATGATAGCATCCGCCGCAGGCAGAATATCCCTGCGCTCCTCTCCCTCGCCCCGAAAGCCGGGCTCATGGTGGTCAAGCACTACAACCGTCATGCCCTTTTCCTTCGCAAGCGCAATTTCCTGCAGTGCCGCAATGCCGTTATCACAGGTGAAAAGCACTTCTATGCCTTCTGCCGCAAGCTGCTCCACCGCCCTCAGGTTCAGCCCATAGCCCTCCTTCTGCCGATGCGGCAGATAAAAAACAGCATTGCCGCCACATCGCAGAATCGTCTGATATAAAATAGAGGTACTCATCACCCCGTCCACATCATAATCTCCATACACGGCAATTCTCTTTCCTGCGCGAATCGCTTCCGCAAGCAGAGAGACTGCCTGCGAAAAATCTTTCATTTCCAGCGGATTTCCTAATGCCGCCGTACCGCCGTAAAGAAAGCTCCTTGCCGCCTGTCTGGAAGATAGCTCCCGATTGGCAAGCACTGCCGCTGTTGCCCGGCGGATACCCAAGTCCCGCGCCATTGCCGCCGTATCTATTTTCGTTCGTTTTAAAAGCCAGCGTTTCATGCCGCCACTCCTTTCATACCCCTCCATCATACCATAGCAGGGCAAAAGAAAAAAGCGTTGTTTCGGATAAACCAAAGAACAACGCTTTCTTTTCCTCTTGCAAGTCAAAATCCTGATTTCGACTGATTGTTATACGTCTTTTTCCGCCTTGGGCAGCAATGTGTACCAGATGGAGCCGGAAATGCAAATGGAAGAATATGCACCGGCAATGATACCAACCATCATAGGCAGTGCGAATTCCTGAATGGAAGGCACACCAAGGAAATAAATGGCACCAATGGTAAACAATGTTGTCAGGGATGTATTGATGGAACGCGCCAATGTCTGGCTAATGCTCTTATTGATGCGTTCTGCAGTCTGGTTTCTCTTGAATGCCCCTTTATTTTCACGAATACGGTCGAAAATAACAATGGTCGAGTTTACGGAATACCCCAAAATCGTCAGGAGTACCGCAATAAAAGCATTATTTACGGGAATACGGAAAATCGCATACGCCGCCAGAACCACCAGTACGTCATGGATCAGCGCCAGAATGGCACTGCCGCCTGCGCGCACATCCTTAAACCGAATAGAAATATAAATCAGCATCGCTACTGCCGCAATCAGCGTTGCCTTGATGGCTGCACGCTGCATTTCACCGCTGACCGTACCGCTGATATCATTCGCTTCCGTCAGTGTCGCTTTGGAATATTCCTTCTGGATTGCTTCCACCAGAGCCGTACGCGCGGGGCTGTCGATGGACTGCAATTTGATTTCTACGTTATTTGTACCCAGAACCTCCTGAATCTGCGGACTGGATTGATCGGTTACGTCCTTGATAATGGAAATCAGCTTATCATTATCATATTTACCGTTCATATTCAGTTCCATAGAGGTACCGCCTGTAAATTCAACGTCCCAGTTGAGTGCGCCCTTGCCTGCCTGTGCATTGGCAATCATAAAGCCAAAACCAATAATAATGACCAGCAGGGAAAGGATAAAGAATTTTTTTCTGTTTTGAATAATCTGCATTTTCCCCACCTCCTTATTTCATTCTCAAGCCGTAATATTTAGGATTCTGCACACCGGCATACATCAGACCGTTCACAATCACACGGGTAATAAAAAGCGCAGTGAACATGGAAATCACAATACCGATCATCAGTGTAGTTGCAAAGCCCTTCACAGTACCGCTGCCTAAGAAGAACAGAACCGCCGCCGCAATCAGCGTGGTTACGTTACCATCCAGAATGGCAGGAGTTGCTCTCTTGAAGCCTGCCTTCAGCGCATTGCGCAGGCTCTTGCCCAGAACCAGTTCTTCCTTCACACGTTCAAAAATAACGATATTCGCATCTACCGCCATACCTACTGAAAGCACGATACCTGCGATACCGGGCAATGTCAGCGTCACATGGAACAGACTCAGCGCCACCAGCTCCAAGCCAATATAAATCACCAGTGCCCAGTCTGCCGCAAAGCCCAGCAGCTTATAGGCAAACAGCATATAAATCAGTACCAATACGATACCGATAATACCAGCCTTAATACCTGTGGAAAGCGCATCCGCACCCAGACGCGCACCTACGTTTTTCATCTGAATTACATTCAGGTTAAACGGCAGAGAGCCTGCACGAATGAGGGACGCAAGCTGTTCTGCTCCCTCCGCAGTAAAGCTGCCCGTAATCATTGCCTGTCCGTTTGTGATTGCCGTCTGAACGGTTGGCGCACTGATTACCTCATTATCCATAATAATATAAATCTGCTTACCAATATTGTTCGAGGTTGCTTCTGCAAATCTCTCCGCCCCCTCTTTGTTGAACTCCAGTGCAACATAGGGCTGAGAAGCGCCGTTTTTGCTTGTGGAACCAACCTGCTTGGTTGCATCCTTTACCATATCACCTGTCAGCAGCACATTGCCGTCCTCATCTGCAAAGGAAAGCTGTGCGGTCTGTCCGATTTCCTGAATGGCTTCCTCCGCATCCTCTACACCGGGAATCTGCACGCGGATACGCTTGTCCCCCTCACGGGCAACCTCAGCCTCTGTCCAGCCCTTCCAGTCCAATCTGCCCTGCAAAAGGGAAATTGCTGCCTTCATTTCATCGTCTGTTACAGATTTCTGGTCTGCTTCGTAAACGATATCTACACCGCCACTCAAATCAAGACCCTGCTCAATGCGATGAACACTCAATGCCTTTTTGGAACCAATCCCCTTATAGGAGATTGCACTCAGCGCAACTGCCACAATGAGTGTCAGCAAAAGCATCATTCTGCCTTTCATCTTCATCTTTTTCCTCCATCCTTTCATGCTGTTTTCTTACGCAAAAAAGGGATGAATCTTTCCTTGTTCTCTGTCAGCGGAAGGATCCATGCCCCTTTATTCCGTTTATCACAAAATTTATTTTAGCATAAAATGATGGATTTGCAAGTTTATTTTCTAATTCTGTTGCACTATCTGCGGTTTACCCCCAGAATTCCGCCGATGCCTCCTGCCGCAAGTGCCACTGCAAGCGTCATCAGCCCCGAAGCATGCAAAACGAAGGAATCCGCCGCAAGGCTTGTAATAGCATAAAGCAGCGCGGTGTAAACAAGCCCTGCCAGAGCCCCCCATAGCAGCCCCCGTTTCCTTTTGCACGCCGCCCAGTCATAGCCTGCCGCCACCGCAGAAAGCGCCGTACAGATGAGAGAAACCAAAGGCAGACTCTCCTCCGAAGCAGCGGTATAGGTCAGTATCATTCCAAAGCCGATAAATATAATACAGGTGATGGCAAAGGCAATGCCCATGCCGCGCAGAAGGCAAAGCGCCGTGCCGCCCGTCTGCCTTTCGCGGTTTCGACGGCTATGGTTCTCCTTTTTTTCTCTTTTTTCCTTCTTTCCTTTTTCCTTCCTCAAAAAATCACATCCTATCCAAACAGACCTCTCTGGTTTTATTTTATGGGTCTTTTGGAAAAAGTATGCTATACTGATAAAATAGAAAGGAGGCGTTGCTATGCAAGATTCCTCTATTATAGATTTACACTGCCATTCCACCGCATCGGACGGCACCTATGCCCCCAAAGAGGTTGCAGCGCTGGCGCAGAAAATCGGTCTTTCCGCCATCGCCTTGACCGACCATGATACCATTGACGGTCTGGCGGAATTTCAAGCCGCAGGAAACGCCCTCGGCATCGAAGCCATCGCAGGCATTGAATTTGCCGCACTCTGGGAGCATTTCCACCGTCCCGAAATCCATATTGTCGGCTTAGGCTTTGACCCGGCGCATCCCGTTCTCAAGGGCCGCATGGAAACCATCCGAAGCAGCCGCGATATCCGCAACCGCAGGATGTGCGAAAGGCTTTCCTCCATCGGTCTGCATCTGACTTTGGACGAGGTGGCGGCAAACGCAGGCGGTGAAATCATCACGCGGGCGCATTTTGCGAATATTCTGCTCGAAAAGGGCTATATCAAAAAGAAGGCGGACGCTTTTACCCGTTATATCTCCCCCGGTCTGCCGGGCTATGTGGAGCGGGAATTTCTCTCCCCTGCCCTCTGCATCGAAACCATCAAGGCAGCAGGCGGCGCGGCGGTTCTGGCGCATCCTACGCTTTATGAGCTGGATGTAGCGCAGCTGGAAATCCTTTGCAGGGAGCTGATTCCCTATGGTCTGGACGGCATCGAGTGCCAATATTCCACCTATACTCCCGAACAGACAAAGGAAATCACCGCCCTTGCCAAGCGGCTGGGTCTGCTCCCCTCCGGCGGCAGTGATTTTCACGGAAAAAATAAACCCGATATCTATCTCGGCAGCGGGAAAAATAACCTCGCCATTCCCTATGCCTTCTGGGAAAATCTGAAAAAAAGAACACGCCGATAACGCAAAAAGAGGACGATTTTCATCGTCCTCCATTTATTTTGTTTCGACTTATTTCATAATTTCAACCATTTTTTCGTCCTCCAGAGGAGTGTAGGTTACGGTATAGCCAAGCTTTTCAAAGGCTCTTACGCCAACGAACGCTTTGCCGTCCTGCAAAAGTACATTCATATTCACGCGTTTGCCGTTCTGCATCACATAAGAGGTCTTTGTGGTCTTTTCCCAACCGACATCCTCACCCAGCATATCGCAGATATCACGCAAGGGCAGGTATGCTCTGCCGTTTTTCACAACCAGATCGGTATAATCATAATTGCCGCCGAATACCGCACTGCCTTCTTTTCTGTTTGCCTCCAGGCTCGCTTCGTTATCGCCGCCCCAGCCCCATGTCACGGTTACGCCGACAACAGGGTTATATTTATTTTCCAGACGCGCCATCTGATTCTGCAGCTCCTCCAATGTCATGCCGCCCTTCGGAATCGTTACGGTTTCGTTGGAGCTCATCATGGTAGAATCTGTAGTAATCTTCGCAACTCTTTTGCCGTTATGGGTTACATCATACACCTCTGTAGAACGGAAGCCTTCTGCCAGCTGTTTTACCTCTGCGTTATATTTGAAGCTGTCCAGAACCATGGAAATGCTGGGTTCTTTCACAATTTCCTTTAACATTGCACTTAAGTCACTCGCGCCGTCCACGAAGTCCTGCTCCGATGCCTTCAGCTCTGCAAAGCCTTCCTTTATCTGCGCCCTATCCTCTGCACTTGCATTCATGCTGTCCATTACAGTCATCATGTAGGCTTCGGTTGCATTCAGTACCTGCTCAGGGTTCTTGCCGATGAAATCAAGCATATTGATCATCAGCTGTGCCACCTGCTGTCCGTCTGCCTGAATCGCATAGCCGCCGCTGATTTTCTTTACCATGCCCGTTTCAAAGCCCTTGAATACATCCTCATAGAAGGTAAATACGGCATCCTGTAGGCCGCTCATGCTTACACCTTCCATGTCAACCCCTGTCATATCCTCGGCAGAGATAAGTGTAATATATTTCTGCTGTCCCAGTGCTGCCTTGAAATCTCTTGCAAAGGCCTCTGTGAAAAGATAGCTGTCATTCTTTTCTTCCACAGCCCCTGCAAGCTGATATGCACCCAGAAGGGTATCTGTTGTCATAACAACACCATCCGTCAGGCTGTAATACACCGTACCCAAATCGTACTTCTTGCCTTCGTAATTCACATCAAAGGACATATCGTATTTCATTGTATCCATATCCAGATTCATGTCATAATCCATCTGCATGGTCTTTCTGCCGTCAGGGAATTCCCCAACTGTCGCGACCATATCCGCATCTGTTGCTTTTGCAACATCTGTCATGAACAGCTCCAGTGCATCAAAGTTGATATCCGCCTGCATCGTTCCCTTTACCTCACAGGTCTTCATGGTATCCATTGCATTTGCTGCCATCTTCAGATAGCCCAGCTCATCCGTCGAACAGCCCGAAAATGCTCCCACACACATAACACCACAAAGCAGTGCCGCCAGTTTCTTTTTCATAAGTAAACGCCTCCTTTTTCAACCTTTTTTGGTTATCTTGCAGATTTAACCTATGAATATTATAGCAAAGACTTCCCTTCCAAACAATAGAAACAAAGGAAATTTAAGCTTTTCTTATGAATTTCATGCAAAAAAAGAAGCGTCCTTCTGTTTCCGAGACACCTCTTTTCGCCTTCTTTTCTTTTCTTTTGTTTTGCTTCTTTATTATTATTTTGCTTCCTTTTCTGCGGAAAACAGCCGGAATTTATCGGTGAAAATCGTTCCTTCCCCTACCTTGCTTTCCACCAGAACCTCTCCATCATGACAATCAATAATCCAGCGCGCAATGGCAAGCCCTAAGCCCGTACCGGAAACCTCCTTATTTCTGGATTTATCCGCACGATAAAAACGGTCGAAAATCTTACGCAGATCCTCCTCCGCAATGCCTGCGCCGTGGTCTTCCACAGAAACATAGCCGAAGCTTGCATCCTTCCAGACCCGCACCGCAATCTCACTGCCGTTCGGGGAATATTTCAAGGCATTCTCGCCATGAATCCACAGCAGCTGCTTGATTAAATCATATTCCGCAAAAATTTCCACCTCATCCTCCGCTGTAAAGGTGATGCTTCTGCCCTCCTGCAGCAAATCCATTTCACGCACCAGCTCTGCCGCAATCTCGTTCAGAGAAACCCTCGCTTTCTGCGCATGCAGCTTATTTTGGTCGCCCTTCGCCAGAAAGAGCAGCTGGCGGATGAGCGCACTCATGTGGTTGGTTTCCGTCAGGATAGAATCGATGGATTCCTGCAAAACCTCAGGATCGCTCTTGCCCCAGCGGTTAATCAGATTCGCATAGCCCTGAATGACGGCAATGGGTGTCCGCAGCTCATGGGACGCATCGGAAATAAACTGACTCTGCCGCTGAAACGCCCCATCTAATCGGTCAATCATGGAGTTAAACGTAATCGTCAGCTCCTTCATTTCATCCTCAGGGCCTTCCGTAGAAATCCGCTGACTCAAGTCCTCGATGGAAATCCGCTCTGCCGCCGAGCGAATCGCTTCAACGGGGCGCAGAATACGGTCACTGATGTATTTCCCAATCAGAAATGCACAGCAAATCCCAAGAATATCCACAATCAGCATTTTTGCAAGAAAATTCCGTATCATATAGGCGTTATTCCCCATCATTTTGAACACCTGAATTCGATACGCATCCGTATCCGTTTCAAAATGGTTCGTTAGCAGCATAAACTGCTGGTCTGTGCTGTTTTCCAGAATATATTCCACATTACCGCTTTTGTTTTCTCTCCGCCCGTTAATCTGGTAGCCCTCTCTGTATAGCTCATTCTCTCCAATCACAGGCGGCTTGTCCGCACCGTTCTGCGGCTTTTGCCTGCTCGGAGGCTCCCCTTCGGGACGAAACAGAAACGGCGGCATCTCTCCCACAAAATTGTTGTAGGTTTCATTTGCTTCGCTGCTGTAAATGCTGACCTCAACATATTTATCCTCCAGCAGCTCTCTCAGGCTTTCATTGCTCAGTTCCGTATTTGTCTGCAAAAACTCCTGCACCTGCGTCATGGTCTCCTGCAATTCTCTACGCATTTCGCTCTGCTGCAAGCCGGAGATGTTCAGCATCACAAAGCCACTGATAAACAGCAGGGACAACGAAAAAATCCCCCCGTAAAGCAGTGTGATTCGCTTGGCAATCGCCATGTGCTGAATTCCCTTCAGCCATTCCTTATTCTTCCTTGACATAGTATCCTACCCCTCGAATGGTCAGAATGTATTTTTTCCCAAAGGCTTCATCAATCTTCGCACGCAGATAACGGATATACACATCCACCACATTTGTTTCGCCAATGTAGCTATAGCCCCAGACCTCATTCAAAATCTGTTCTCTCGTTAAAACAATATTCTTATTCTGTACCAGATAGGTCAGAAGCTCATATTCCTTCTTTGTTAAATCAACCACCTTGCCATCGACCGTTACCATTCGCTTTTCCGTATCAATCTCCAGATTCTGTACCTGCAAAGTTGTCTTTTTCGCAGTATTGCTTCCCTCGCTGTGCTTGAATGCCACACGCATTCTTGCGAGCAGCTCCTCAATCGCGAAGGGCTTTGTCAGGTAGTCGTCCGCACCGCTGTCCAGTCCGGCAACCTTATCCATCACCTCATCCTTTGCCGTCAGCATAATGATTGGTACCTGCGAAAATTTCCGTACCCTGCGGCAGATTTCAATACCGGTCAGCCCCGGCAGCATCAGGTCAAGCAAAACCATGTCGAATTCCTGATTCGTGATCATCTCCATCCCCACTCTGCCGTCATGGCAGGTCGTTACACCGTAGCCCTCATATTTCAATTCCAGCTCTACAAAACGAGCCAGCTTTACCTCATCTTCAATCAGAAGGATTTTTTTTCGTTCCATTTTCCCACTTCCTTCAATCATATTTTTATCAGTATACCAATTCTTTTTTTGTTTGTCTTGTTTTTATTCTTTTTAGTATGCTTTTTTGTCTTAAAGGCAGTTTCAAAATAGATTAAAATGTCATTAAAATATAGAAATTACAGGTGAATCTTTGGAATCTTTCCCCTCTGCAGTTGCAGAGAAAAAGCTTTTTCGCTATAATATTATCCGAACCATAAAAAAAGAATCTAGGAGGTATTTAAAATATGAAAAAGAAGCTAGCTCTGCTTTTGGCAGCCCTTTTGCTCTTTGGCTCCGCCGCCTGCGGCAAAACCGAAACTGCCGATGACACCCAACAAGAAATTCAGACAGAATTTAACCTGCCGAAATGCGGTCTTTCCTACACTATCCCCGATGCATGGGTAGAAATGGAAAATACAAACCTCATCCCCGCATCCTATGTCAAGGTGAACGGCGATATCTATGCAAAAATTCAGTATAACTATGCGCCTGATGAAAATATGGAGCCGCTGAATGATGCCGAATCCACCATTGCTGTGGAAGAACTGATGACCCCTATTGTGGAAATGCTCGTTGTGCGAACAGAAAATCTGGAAACAGATGAAGTAAAAGAGGAAATAGACTTTTTCAAGAGTGTGGAAAAAATCGGCGTAAAGGGTGATTTCCAATTCTTCTTCCTGACCGATTATGCCGACGGCATCGACCACTTCTCCGCAGAAGCACAGGCAACCTTCCGCGAATTGGAAAGCTATCTGCCGGAATTACGCGAAAGTATTGAAATTTCCCTGCCGGATGAGGAAGCGGTGCTGGATGAAGCAGAGGAAAACAGCAAATATCTCAACTTCATTTCCAATACCCTTGATGGCGACCCTGTCACCTCCGCTGTTTTCTATGATTACGATATGACAGTGGTAAACTTCTGGGCAAGCTACTGCGAGGAGGACAACATCAATGAACTGGATACCCTGCAAAGCTTCTACAAGGATTTGCAGAAAAAGCATCCAAACGTAAACTTCGTGCAGGTTGTCATTGACACTCCCGGGCAAAAGGCAGAAAAAATCGCAACCGATGCGTATAAAAAAGCAGGCGTTACCTTCACCGGCATCATGCCTGACCAAAGCCTTGCCACTTGGATTACGGATAATCTGGAGGGTCTGCCGACCACCATCTTTGTAGACAGCAAGGGCAAGCCCGCCGATTTAAAAATCAAAGGGATACAGGATGCTTCCTATTATATGGAAACAACGGAAACCATGCTGAAAAAAATGAAAACCAATAAATAAAAATTGCATATTCTTCTGAGCTGCCCCCCACCTGCTAAATCGTATCGCATACTGTCTGACAGGTGAGGGGCAGTTCCTGTTTCGTTGCCTCAGCTCCTTTTAATTTTCTTTTTTTGCCAATTTCAGCGAGAAAACAAAGGTTGCGCCCCTTCCTTTTTCACTTTTCACTGTAATGGTTTCGCCATGCGCCTGCAAAAATTCTCTCACAATCGCCAGACCGATCCCGCTGCCCGTCTTGTCCATATTTCGGGTCGTATCCGTTTTAAAGAAACGGTCAAAGACATATTTCTGGTCTTCCTCACTGATGCCCGGACCCTGATCCTTTACAGAAACCAGAACCTTTTTCTTATCCAGTGTCGTTTCCACCTCGATGATACCATTTTGTGGTGAAAATTTCGCCGCATTGCCCAACAGGTTCTGTAACACACGGGAAATTTTGTCTCTGTCCCCATGTACCATGGTCTGTTCCGCTTCATAAATGCCATGAATCTGTACGTTCTTTTCTTCTAGCTGCGGTTCCAGCATTTCAATATTCCAACGAATCAGCTCATTCAATTCAAAATCCGATTCATCCAGCAAAATCGCACTGCTCTGTGCGCGGCTCAGCTCCACAATACTCTGTGTCATACGAGAAAGCCGTTCCGTTTCCTCCAGAACGATTTTCAGATAATGCTCCCGTTTTTCAGGCGGAATCGTTCCGTCAAGCATTGCCGTCAGAAAGCCCTGCATACTGGTCAATGGCGAACGCAGGTCATGCGAAATATTTGCAATAAAATCCTTTTGCACCTTCTCATGCGTTTGCAGGCTTTCCGCCATGTGGTTAAAGCTTTGCGCCAACTCACCCAGTTCATCCGAGCTTGTCACATCCACGCGCTCCTCAAAATTCCCATTTGCAATAACCTTTGCCGCACGGTTCATCCGCATCAGCGGCAACGCAACATATTTCGCCGTCACATAGCTGACAATCAGCCCCAGAAACGAAACAAAAAATAGGCTGATTACGCTAATCTGGTACATTTCCTTCAAGGATTCCTCAATCTCCGGCAGGGAACGGCACATCAGAATTCCTGCCAGATGTCCCTCCGAAAACGGATACCCGACCACCAGCATGGGCGTATCGGAAACCTGTCCGCTTTTTGTCTGTACCGAAACGATTTCGCCATTCTGCACACGCTCAATCAATGTCTGGCTGATTCTGTTATCCTCCAGAAATTCATCATTAAACCCCGGAGAGGCAAGCGCAACCTCACCGTTCTCATTGATAACCAAAACCCCTGAGCCCATGTAGCTTTCCAGAATCTGCAGTTCATAGCTTAGCTCGCTCAGATTGCCTGTCCGGTATCCCTTCTTGTAGGCCTGTGCGATTTTTTCTCCCTGCTGAATCAATTCCTCCCGTTTCTCTGCCATATAATGTTTGGTATAAAATATTGTCAATGCGCCGCAAACCACCGCAACAAATATCGCAATGGTTGCCATATACAGCATCATCTGCTTGCGCACAATGGAATCGTTTTTCATCTTCATTCCTCCAAAAAAGAAAAAAAGCATTACAAATCATTAAAATAATGATATACTGTTCTTATGTACCTGTTTTGCTCAAAAAACAAGAAATTTTAGAAAGGAGAACGGCATTTTTGCCTGATTATTACCCTATGGAAAATAATACACAAAACAGCCCTCAGCCTACACCACCCAGAAGAAAGCAAATGGCACCCAGAGATATGCTTCTCATTGCTCTGGCTGTTCTCGTACTTGTTCGTGTGGATTGGCGGCACATGAATAGCTTTCATTATCTCATCCTTTTCCTGTTGGTTCTTTGCTTTATGCTGCGCTGGTCAAACATGCGTAAGGACGCAAGACGACAGGAGCTGCTCAAGAAAAAAGCAGAATACGAGGCAGCGCAGCAGCAGGCCGCAGAGGATACGCCTGCGGAAGCGGTTCCCGCAGAGGATATGACCGTTGACGGCGCACCTGTTCCTGCCGAAGCACCTGCCGAAGCAGCTGAAAAAGAATCCGACATATAAAAAGGGGTATTCCCCCTTTTTATTTTTGTCCGAATTTATAGCCGACACTCCAGACTGTCCGAATACCCCATTCATCCTCGCTGTTCAGCTTTTCACGGATGCGCTTTACATGGACATCCACCGTTCTGGTGTCCCCCACATATTCATAGCCCCAGATGCGGTCAAGCAGCTGCTCTCTTGTGAATACCCGATTGGGATGCTGCGCCAGAAAGCTGAGCAGTTCAAATTCCTTCGGGGGAAAATCCAGACTTTTCCCATGATACAGGACGGAATAATTCGACAAATTGATTTCCAATTCCCCGAATTTCAGAATATTTTTATCCTCCTCCTGCTTTGGCTCATATCTGCGCAGCACCGCCTTCACGCGCGCCACCAGCTCCTTTGGTTCAAAGGGCTTTACGATATAATCATCTGCGCCCAACTCCAGCCCAAGCACCTTATCAAAGGTTTCGCCCTTCGCCGTCAGCATGATAATCGGCACACGGCTTGTCTTTCGCACCTCTGTGCAGACCTGATAGCCGTCCATTCCGGGGAGCATCAAATCCAGCAGGATTAAATCAGGCTGAAAGCCTTCCACTGCCGCGGCAGCTTCCTTTCCATCATAAATCTCCTGCGTTTCATAGCCCTCCTTCATCATATAAAGAGAAATCAGCTCTGCAATATGCTTATCATCATCCACAACCAAAATCTTCTGTTTTTCCATCTGCTTCACCTCTGTTCAAAAAAATGCTTATTTTAATTCCACCACCGTAACACCGGCTTCGCCTTCGCCGAAGGTACCGGGTCTGTAGCTTTTTACATGAGAATTCATTTTCAGATAATTCTGCACCCCTGCACGCAGAGCGCCTGTCCCCTTCCCATGAATGATGATTACCTGCTTTAAGCCCGATAAATACGCATCATCAATATATTTATCAATATTGGCAATCGCCTCATCCACAAGCTGTCCACGGCAGTCAATCTCCGCCGAAATAAACTGGCTCTTGGAGAATTTTGCCTTTGTCGGCTGCTGTCTTTTCTGTTTTTCCTTCGGCCTGGGGGTATCGTCAAGCATCAGCTCCGCCATCGGCACCTTCATTTTCATAATCCCCATCTGCACCATAACCTCTTTATTCTTATCGGGCGCAGTCAGCACCTCGCCGTTCTGGTCAAAGGAAATCACATACACTCTGTCGCCCGGCTTCAGATTTTCGGGTGCCTTATGGTTCGGCTTTACTTTTTTCGATTTCAGAAAATCTTGCTGCATGGAGGAAAGCTTTTCATTCAGCTTTTGTCTCTGCTCCAGTGCCTTCGTGCGGTTATTCTCCGCCTTCGCCTGCTTATTCATCTCCTTGATGATACGGTCGGCTTCCTCCTTCGCCTGCACATAAAGCTGCTTTGCGTCCTCTCTCGCCTTGGCAAGAATTTTTTCCTTCTGCTCTCTCGTCTTTTCCTTCTGCCGTTCAACCTCTTTTTTCAGTTCCTCCGCCTCTCTGCGGTATTCCTCTGCGCGCTCCTGTTCAAATCTGACGGATTTCTTGCTGATTTCCAAATCGGTAATCACATCCTCAAATCTTGCCTCATCCCGACTGATAAATTCCTTCGCCGCAGAAAGAATATATTCCTGCAAGCCCAGTCTCTTGGAAATCGCAAACGCATTACTTTTTCCGGGAATCCCAATCAGCAGTCGATAGGTCGGGCGGAGCGTTTCCACATCAAATTCGCAGCAGGCATTTTCCACACCCTCTGTCGTCAGCGCAAATACCTTCAATTCGCTGTAATGCGTGGTCACTGCGGTACGGATTTTTCTGTCCAGAAGGGCTTGTATGATAGCAACCGCCAAGGCTGCGCCCTCCGTCGGGTCTGTCCCCGCGCCAAGCTCATCAAACAGCACCAGAGAGTCATCCGTCACCTCGTCCATAATTTTCACGATATTCGTCATGTGCGCCGAAAAGGTACTCAGACTCTGCTCAATGCTCTGCTCGTCCCCGATGCTCGCAAAGACGTTATCAAACACCGCCAGCTGCGAATTATCAAATGCAGGAATATGCAATCCAGCCTGCCCCATCAGCGTAAACAGCCCCAGGGTTTTCAGAGCAACCGTTTTCCCGCCCGTATTCGGGCCTGTAATCATCAGCGTAGTAAAATCCTTTCCCAGATAAATATCCGTCGGCACAACCTTTTTCGGGTCAAGCAGAGGATGTCTGCCCTTGTGGATATTGATGTAGCCCTTTGTATGAAACAGGGGCTGTGTCCCGTCCATGGCAATGGAAAGATTTGCCTTTGCAAAAATAAAATCAAGCTGTGTCAGCAGCTCCAGATTCCCCTCAATCGCAAACGCATTTGCCGTCACCATATCCGAAAGGGCAATCAGAATCTTTTCGATTTCTTCCTTTTCCTTCGCCTGCAGCTCCTTGATTTTATTGTTCAGCTGAATCACACTCAAGGGCTCCATAAACAGCGTAGAGCCTGTGTTGGATTGATCGTGAATCATGCCGGGGAAGGAGCTTCTGTATTCCGCCTTAACGGGGACACAGTATCTGTCATTACGAATGGTAATCACAAAATCCTGCAGCATATTGCGGTATGCTGAGGAATTGATAACCCCATTCAGATGATCCTTCACTCTTTCATTGGAGGCCTTGATTTCACGGCGAATATTCCGCAGTCCTGCGCTGGCATCATCCGCAACCTCCGTTTCCGAAAGGATACAGCGGCTGATTTCATTTTCCAGCTTATCCAGAGGGGTGATCAAATCAAAATATTCATCCAGATGGGCATAGACCTCGTCCTTGTTTTCTTTTCTGGCATAATTTTTTACCTTGCGGCAGACATACGCAAATTCTCCCACCGACATCAGCTCCGCGATGGAAAGAATCCCTGCCATAGAGGCCCGCTTTAGCTGCGGACGGATTTCCCGAAAGCCGCCGAAGGAAGGTGTCCCCTTTTTCAGTACCATGGTGGTCGCTTCCGTTGTTTCCTCCTGCCAAATGATAATATCACTCATGGCAGCAGAAGGGCGCAGTGCTGCGGCACGCTCTTTCGCCATCGGAGAGACCGCATAGCCCACCAGCTTTTCTATGATTTTGTCATATTCTAACGTATGCAATGCTTTTTCGTTCATCTTTTTAACTCCATTTATATTAAATTCCTATCATAGTTCTATTCTATGACCAGCTTATCATATAAGTATACCACAATCTACGCCCTGCTACAACGTTTCAAATTCGCCGCTTCATTTGCATTCCGCCCGAAAACCGCTTATAATAAACAGATATATCAATCGAAATCAATTCCCATAAAATAGAAAGGTGACACAATGAAGGTTCTTATTATCGGCGGTGGTGCCTCCGGCATGATGGCGGCACTTTCCGCAAGAAAAGAGGGTGCAGAGGTTTGTATTCTGGAACGACAGGCGCGCGTTGGACGCAAGCTTCTCGCAACAGGCAACGGTCGCTGCAATCTCTCCAACACAAAGCTGACAATGAAAAATTACCATGGGCAGAACGCGGTATTTGCACAGACTGCCCTGCAGACCTTTGATACCAAAAAAACGCTTACATTTTTCCAATCTCTCGGGCTGATTACCACCGTAGAGCCAAGCGGCAAGGTCTATCCTCTTTCCGATCAGGCAGGCAGTGTGGTAGATGTGCTGCGGCTTGCTCTGGAGGAAATGGGCGTAGAGGTGCGCACCTCCTTTGAGGTCACGGCACTGAAGCGCGGCAAAAAGGGCGGCTTTCAGGTGCTTTCCAAGGAGGAAGCCCTCCACGCCGATGCCGTTATCATCTGCTGTGGCGGCATGGCAGGCGCAAAGCTTGGCGGCACGCAAAGCGGCTATGACCTTCTGAAAAGTCAGGGGCATACCATTACCAAACTGTTCCCTGCGCTGGTGCAGGTAAAAACCGATACTACCTTCGTGAAGGCGCTCAAGGGCGTGCGTGCAGATGGCTCTGTCCTCGTGGAGCGAAACGGCAAAATCCTTGCGGAAAATGCAGGTGAAATCCAGTTTACGGACTTCGGCATCAGCGGTCCGACCGTTTTTGAAATCTCCCGTGTCATTTCCACAGGAAAGGCACCGCTGACGGTGCATTTGAATCTTCTGCGCCATCTCAGCCATGAGGAGGTGGTTTCCCTCCTGCAAAACCGCAAAAAAGCAATGCCCCATCAGGCTATGGAAAATTTTCTGACAGGCATTTTGCATAACCGCTTGGGGCGCACCCTTCTGCGCTACGCAGGCTTTGGCTTCACCGAGCCCATTTCGTCCCTCAAGCCCTCTGATATCAAGAGAATCGCGCATGCCATACAGGATTTTTCCCTTTCCGTTGTCGGCACGATGGGCTTTGATGCCGCGCAGGTAACGGCAGGCGGTATCCGCACCGAAGAATTTAACCCAAGCACCATGGAAAGCCGTTTGGTTCCCGGTCTTTTTGCCGCCGGAGAGGTGCTCGATATCGACGGAGACTGCGGCGGCTATAACCTGCAATGGGCATGGACAAGCGGGTATCTGGCAGGCAAGGCTGCTGTCCGAAAAGTCCCTGCTTCCCCAAAGAAAAATAAAAAATAAGCAAAAAAAGCAGCCCTTACGAGGTTTTTCTCTCGTAAGGGCTTTTTCCTGCTCAATTTCAGTTTTTATTGCTGCTCCTTAATAATACCGTTCTGATATGCGTAAAGCAGCTTTTCCAACTCTGCAATGCTTTCCTGCAGCTTTTTCCCGATATCCGTATCCTTCACACGGATTCTGTCCTGCGTATACTGGAGCGCAACCGTAGAGGAAAGAATATCCTTTTCCTCCGCAATGGCTCTGTCCGTGGATACGAAGGGCTCATGAGATACCAGAACCATACCATGAGAATTATAAATCAGCGTATAGCCTGCAATCCCCGTTTCCTTCTGGTATGCCTTGGAAAACCCGCCGTCGATTACGAACAATCTGCCATTTGCCTTGATAGGGCTCTCTCCCTTTACCACCTTAACGGGAACGTGTCCATTCACGATATGAGAGCTTTTCGGGTCTAAGCCGAAGGCCTCCAGAACATGCTCACAGACAGATTCCTCATTTCTAAGGGTATAATAAGGATTCTTTTCTTCCTTATGCGTTGTCTTATCATCAATAAAATACCGCTCGAAGGTTGTCATTTTCTTCTTTCCGAACAGGGGAGAATCCTCGCCGCACCACATATACCAGATGTAGTCCATACATTCTCTTTTTGCCTCGGTATGCGCCTTATTGAAATAACCTTCGCGCATGGTTCTCTCTACTGCGTCCAGATATTCCATGCCGATGTATTTTTTCCCACGGAAGGTCACTTCCTTGAGTGTCCCGTCTGCATTCATGGGGATGCCGCCATGGAACAGCAGGTTAGAGTTGAAAATGGTATACATGCTCCCCTTATGATACAGCACGCGAACATGCTGCTGCAGCTTTTCGCTGTTCACAAAGGAGGATTTCACCTTATCCATAACCTCCTGCTCCTCTTCCGTCAGCTTATAGGGGTCCTTCGGGTCAATCGTCGGGAAATTCATATCATTCATGGGATATTCCACGCCATCCACAAGCACGGTTCCTTTTTCAAAATCAATCTTATCCAGCAGCAGTCTGTTTTCCATGCGGAATTCAGGGCGACGTTTGATAATCTGCCCCTCCATCTTCCACTGCATGATGGAAATCGCCTTGTGCATTTTGGCAATCATGTTGAAGTCCTTATCGCTCAGCACCTCATCCCCCTTGGGCTTGAACTGCTCACAGGGGTCACCGGCGTATTTGTCCATCGCAAAGGTTGCCAGCGGCAGAAGGTTAATGCCGTAATCCTCCTCAATGGTATCGAGGTTCGCATATCTTGTCTGAATACGCAGAACATTACAAATCAAGGCCTGACAGCCTGCAGCCGCGCCCATCCATGCGATATCGTGGTTGCCCCACTGGATGTCCACAGAATGATAATGAGAAAGAATATCCATAATTCTTGCCGCATGGGGGCCTCTGTCATAAATATCCCCGATAACATGCAGCTGGTCAATCGCAAGCCGCTGAATCAGATTGCACATCGCAACGATAAAGCGGTCTGCCTGCCCAAGGTCAATAATGGTATGTATAATTTCCGTATAATACATATCCTTATCCACGCTGGCACTGTTTTCGTGCAGCAGCTCCTCAATGATATAGGCAAATTCCTTCGGCAGTGCCTTTCTCACCTTGGAACGGGTATATTTCGAAGATACCACCTTGCAGATTTTCACTAATCTGTGCAGGGTAATTTTATACCATTCTGCCATTTCCTCCTCTGTTTCCGTCATCTTTTCCAGCTTCTGCTCAGGGTAATAAATCAGCGTTGCCAGTGATTTTTTCTCACTGCTGCGCAGGCTCTCCCCAAAGATTGCACTAATCTGGTTCTTGATAACGCCGGATGCGTTTCTGAGTACATGGCTGAAGGAATCCGCCTCACCATGGATATCGGAAACAAAATGCTCCGTCCCCTTCGGCAGGTTCAGAATCGCCTTCAGGTTGATAATCTCCGTTGCTGCGCTGTTGATATTTTTATACTGATTGGACAGCAGTTTCAGATATTTCATTTCTTCTGCGGGAAAGCTCCCACTTCCACTATACATAACTTGCACCTCTATTCTTCGTTTCTCTGTGCTGCTCTTTGAGTATATCAAAAAAGCCACTATTTTCCTAGTTCTTTTTCACCGAAAGCAAGCAAAAAACGCCCGTATGTGCCGTCACACACAGGCGTTTCGGTGTGTCCCAATAAGAAAACATGAAAAAATGAAATAGCTTTCAGCATTTCAGAATATAAGGCTTCTTATCCGGGCGCACCTTTTACTCTTTATTTTCTTCGTTTTCCGTGGGCTCTCCCTCTACCGTCCCCGTAACGGATTCCGCAGGCACATCCTCCGCCGCAGGCTCTGCCGGTATGCCGTATGTCACTGCCTCTCTGTTTAAAAACAGCAGTGCCTGCCCGACCGTTACAAACGCAGCAGAGAAATAACACAGGAACTGATACACCGCATTCCCAATTCTTGCGTTCGGGAAAACGCTGTAGCTCAGCTGGAATGCAGAATTCCAGAGCATCGCAATCACAGCCAGCAGCAGCAGATAGCCAAAGGTTCTCCACCATTTGCCCTTCACCAGCGCTTTGCTGTAGCGCATGGGCTCCATGCCCTTTTTATCGCTCAGCCCAATGGCATACACATAAAACACCCAAGCCACGCTCAAGTAAATTCCGGGCACAATAATCAAACTGCTTAGGAAAATCAGCACACCGTAAATAATCCCCGAAAACACAATCGTCGGCATCAGGGAAAAGGCTTCCCCCAGCGCAGTGCCGAAGGAAATTTCCTGCTTTGTCACAAACTGCTTTACCATCTTTGCAATGGCAATCGTCCCGACAGGCTGCAAAAACAGACCGACCAGAAGCGTCAGACCGGAGTGGAACAGCACCTGATAGGCCGCCTGAAAAAAGTCTGCTTCATTGGATAGGCTCACGCCCGCCTGTGCAATCTGCTGAAACACCGTATATGCGTTCAGCATACGCCCGTTGATGATGCTTTCCAGAATACTGATAGGCAGGAATACAATCAAAAGCACCTTCAATATGGGTTTAATATTTGCCGCAAATACGTGGAACGCCGCAGAAAGCTGCTCAATCCAGTTCCATTCGCGGTAGAAAAAATCATGGTTCATTTATCGTTTCATCCTTTCCGATTCCATTCTCTTACCCGAAAAGTATACCACATTCTCCGACAAAAGCCAACGCAGACACCCTTGCCAATTCTTAAGAATTCCTTTAGAATAAGAAAAAATACGAAAAAAGGCTGTGAATTTTTATGGAATCGAAAAAGAAAACCGTTCTGGTAACAGGCTCCTCCCGCGGCATCGGCAGGGCGATTGCGCTTGCCTTCGGGCGCGCCGGTTATAATGTCGTGCTGAATGCCTCCAGAAGTGCGGCGCAGCTGGAGGAAACGAAGTCCCTTCTGGAAAGTGAAGCCATTCCCGTCCTTGCCGTTCTGGCGGATGTTTCTAATTACGAAGGCTGCAAGCTGCTTTTCGCAAAAATCGAAGAAACCTTCGGCATGGTGGATGTTCTGGTCAATAATGCAGGCATTTCTCATATCGGGCTGTTTACGGATATGACCCCTGCCGAATGGAACCATGTGCTGGATGTCAACCTTGGTTCGGTGCTGAACTGCACCCATCTTGCCGTCCCTGCCATGGTATCCGAAAAGGATGGTGTCATTCTCAATATTTCCTCCATGTGGGGCGAGGTCGGCGCATCCTGCGAGGCTGTGTATTCTGCCTCTAAGGGCGGCATCAATGCCTTCACCAAAGCGATGGCGAAGGAGCTTGGACCCTCCCATATTCGGGTCAATGCCATCTCCTGCGGTGTCATTGATACGGAAATGAATGCCTGCTTCAGCGAGGACGAACGGCAGGCACTGGCAGATGAAATCCCTCTTATGCGCTTCGGGCAGCCGGAGGAGGTGGCGGAATTGGCAGTCTTTCTCGCCGACCGAAGGGCATCCTTCCTGACGGGCAAAATTATCACGCTTGACGGCGGCATGCTCTAAAATCCAAAAAGCAAGTATAGAAAAAGCAGCTGTAATCACCCTTCCTACAGCTGCTTTTTTGTTTTCCTATTTTTATTTTTTCCGAGCCGCCTCATAAATTGCCGCTCTGATTGCCGTAATCTGCTGAATCTGGTCATTCAGCTTCTCATGTATTTCGTGCAGCTTCATCAGCTCTGCCTTTTTAGCAACCAAAAGTGCTTCCGCATTGGGAACCGATTTGTTGTCCTCAAGCTTTTCTATCTCTGCAATCAGCTCCGCGCCCTCCCGCTTCGTTTTGGAAAGGTCATCCTCCATGTGGTGAGATAAATGTCTTGCCATTTTCATAGGGTCTTCCGCGAATTCAATCATACCGCAAACATTCGTGGACATAATGTTTTCGTATCTGTTTAAAATACTTGCCATACTTCGTTCCTCCCTTGCGTATACACTTTTTTATCTTTGCCCAAGCTTCAAGCTGGGGTTCGCGTTCAAATCCAAACCATCCCTTACTCCTGCAATATATTCATAGTATGCCGCACAGCCAATCATCGCCGCATTATCGGTGCAGAGAATCGGCGCAGGCACGCTCAGATAAAAGCCATTCCTTTCACATGCCTCCTGCATCCTTGTCCGCAGGGCACTGTTGGAGGCAACCCCTCCTGCCAGCGCAATTTTCTTTACGCCATGCGCCCTTGCCGCTTTGATGGTCTTGCTCACCAGCACCTCCACCACAGCCTGCTGAAAGCTTGCCGCAATATCCTCCGGAACAATTTCTGCCCCCATCATTTTCTGCTTATTCACATAATTGAGTACCGCCGATTTCAAGCCACTGAAGCTGAAATCATAGCTGTCCTCCTCCAGAAAAACACGAGGGAATTTCACTGCATCGGGGTTGCCCTTCTTCGCCGCCGCATCAATCTTCGGGCCGCCGGGATATCCCATGCCAATCGCGCGCGCAACCTTATCATAGGCCTCGCCTGCCGCATCGTCTCTCGTATGTCCCATAATTTCATACTTCCCGTAATCGGAAACATAAACCAGATGGGAATGTCCGCCCGAAACCACCAGTGCCATATAGGGCGGTGCAAAATCCTTATTCTGAATATAATTCGCACAAATATGTCCTTCGATATGGTGTACGCCAATCAAAGGCTTTCCTGCCGCATACGCAAGCGCCTTTGCCTCCGCAAGCCCAACCAACAGCGCCCCCACCAGTCCGGGACCGTAGGTCACGCCGATGGCATCCATTTCTTCCAGTGTCATGCCTGCGTCCGCCAGTGCCTTTTTAATGACACCGTCAATATTTTCGACATGCTTTCTGGATGCAATCTCCGGCACAACGCCGCCGTATAGCGTATGCAGGTCAATCTGAGAGGAAATCACATTGGAAAGCACCTCTCTGCCGTTTTTCACCACTGCCGCCGCTGTTTCATCACAGGAGCTTTCAATGGCTAATATATAAATATCCTTTTTTTCTTCCATGATTTTTTCTCCACCGTTTCTTACTTTCGGAATTTATTTTGGAAATTCAATAGTAATGCACTTGCGCTCCTCGCCCAGCTCCGTCATAGGAAAAATCTCCTGCGCCACCGGCAAATATGCCTCAGGCTCGTTCAGAGAAGGGCTGAAATGCGTCAGCCACAGCCGTTCCGCGTTTGCATTTTTTGCCATGCGCGCCGCCTCTGAAAAAAGCATGTGCTTGTTTTCTCTTGCCTTCTGCTTTTTCTCCTCCTCGCCGTACATCCCTTCGCAGATGAAAAGCTGTACGCCCTCCACGAATTTCGTAATACGGTCAACCGGTCTGCTGTCTGTGCAGTATGCTACGGAAATGCCCTTGCGATTTTCCCCCATTACCATATCCGCCGTATAAGTCTTGCCCTCATGCTCCACACTGCCTTCCTTTTGCAGCTTATTCCAAAGAGGCTTCGGCAGCTTAAGCTGCTCCGCCTTTTTTACATCGAATTTTCCCTTGCGTTTCAAATCAATGCGGTAAGCAAAGCATTTCACCATGTGGTCGGCAGGGCAGTGATGAATTTCAAACGCCCCCACCCGTATCGGGTTCGGTGCATCCTGTGTCAATTCAATATATTCGATGGGAAAGGGCAGCTCCGGCGCAATCAAGGTCAGCCCCTCGACAATCCGCTGTAAGCCGACAGGGCCAATCAACGTAAGGGGTTCTGTCCGCCCTGCGTTGCCAATCGTCAGAAGCAGCCCCGGCAGCCCCGAAATATGGTCGGCATGGAAATGCGTAAAGCAGATCACATCTATCGCCTTAAAGCCCCAGCCGAGCATCTTCATGGTCACCTGCGTTCCCTCGCCGCAATCAATCAAGGCAAGCCTGCCGTTGAGCCTTGCCAGCATGGCTGTCAGAAAGCGGCTGGGCATGGGCATCATGCCGCCTGTTCCCAGTAAACAAATATCTAACATTCGGTTTCTCCTTTGTATTTCTTCTATAGGTCTCCCTATGTTTCCTCTTTTATCATACCGCAAAAATGGGCAAAATACAATCTTTCTGCGATAGTTTCTGCAACAGAAAAAGAGGACTTTCGTCCCCTTATTCCACAGTAAATGTGCTGTATAATGTATATTTTGTCGTTCTCTTCAGTTCCGTGGTACTCTTGAATCCATCATCAAATATGCCTGCTCCATCAAAATAGAAATCAGGCTTGCCCCACTTGGTGGAATAATAGATATCCCAATCTCTGTCACCCAGGCTATTCTCCTTTACCTTCTGGCTAATGTAATTCACACGGTTTCCCTTGAGAAAGTAAGTATAGGAAAACGGGATGCCAATGCGGTACTCCCCTGCGGTCAGCTTTGTACGCATCCGATACGAAATATCCGTAATGCCGTCCTCTCCCGCTCTTTTTGCAGACATCGTTAATCCATAGTCATCAATATCTCCCGGCTCTGCTTTCTTCACACGTTCCCAGCCGTTTTCCGTCTTTCGTTCTATGGTAAATTCCGCACCATACAGAAAAGACTGCGACTCCTCGTTCTGAATCCTGCCCTGCACCTCATTCCTATTTGCGTCATATTCCACGTTCAATGTAACCTCCGGCATTTCCTGTTCGCGCAGAAGGATATTATCTCCATCAAGCAAATACCAGTCTACCTGATAGCCGATTGCTTCTGCATAGTCCCGACAGGGTAAATACAGAATATCCCCCTCTCGGAATTCTGTCGCATCCATCTTTCGATAGCTGCCGTTTACCCCTTCCAGTAACGTGCCGTCCTTTCGAAAATAAGCCGCTGCGTCCTTTCCAAGCTCCGCTCCTGTCAGTACAACCGATTTATGAAAGGTAATCGAATCCTTTCCTTCTGTTGCCTGCGTACCCGTCATCCGTTCCAAGTCCTCCAGAGAAACCATCCATTTCCCATCCTTCTTAATGGGCGGATTCTGCAGGGTAATGTCATCCCTTCTGCAAAATCTTACCCTCTGCTCCGCCGCAAATGCCGTTGTTCCCATTACCATACTCATCGCCAATGCCAGACAAACCGTCCTTTTCATACCGCATCCTCCTTCTCCTGATTCATAATTTTTATGCTTTTTTCCCTTTCCTCTACCATAGCATCCTTTTTCGCTTTGCAGGTTACACGCTCCTTACAAATTTCTTACGACTTTCTTAAGATTTTTCCGAAAGGCGCGTTCCTTCCTCTGCCCGAAAAAAAATCCGTTTTTTCTTTTGATTTTCCTTGCAAATCGTTTGCTTTTCTGCTAAAATATCTTTGTTATGTCACATAGGCGAGGTTGAAGGAGGTGCAGACAATGGCTAAATGTGCGATTTGTGAAAAAGGCCAGATTACAGGTCATAGAATCAGTATTGAACGTTCCCAGGTAAGTAGACGTGCGAATAGAAAATGGAAACCCAACGTAAAGAAGGTTAAAATCGTTGAAGACAACGGCAATGTAAAATCTATTTACGTTTGCACAAGATGTATGCGTTCCAACAAGATTACACGCGCAATCTAATTCCAAGCGAATGATAAAAGCCATTCTTTTTGATTTTAAAAAGAACGGCTTTTTTTCGTATATAGAAATATAGAAGAATCAGCATCTTCTGTTTTGGCTGATGAGCCATACCCCCAGCCCGACAAATCCCATCCCAATCAGAAAAACGCATTTCGGAATCAGACATGCAAGAAGCATCCCCAGTCCAATGGCAATCAGCACAACACCGCCCAGCCATTTGATGGGCGCGCCGTTACATCTTCTTCGCATTCCAATCCCCCCTTTTATCATTGATATGCACGCCGCCTTACAAATGTGCAAAAAAGCCCCCAACCAAAAACGGTTGGGGGCATCTGCTTTTGTTTTAATCTCTGGAGCAAATCACATAAAGATAGCCGCTCTTGATGTCAATCGTTGCGGTTTCCTCCGCCAATACATTGCTGACCGCAATATAATCGCCGTCCAGCGTCAGTGTCGCATCCGTCAGGGGATAAGAAAAGCCTTTTAAGGTTATCCCTGTGACCTCCATGGAAAGGGGCAGTGTGGAAACCAGATCCCCCACCTTGCCATGCAGTGTCAGGTGCTGATCAATCACCTCTACGCAGTTTTTATCATCCACCAAACGCGCACGCACGCCCTTTTTCAGAAGAGAAAGCAGATAATGCGCATTGGCAAGCGTATGGTCAAATCTGTCCCCAATACCGCCGAACAGCACAAGGTCTGTCGCGCCCAGCTCCAGTGCCAGAATAATCCCAAGCTCCATGTCGGTTTCGTTTTTTCTGGTCGGGAACTGCCGAATGGGAATGTTTTTCGCCTTATAATATTCCAAAACCTCTGCACTTGCGGAATCAAAATCCCCCACGATATAATCGGGGACAATGCCCAATTTCCTTGCGTGGCGCATCCCTGCATCGCAGCAGATGACTGCGTCCGCACCGCTCATGTATTTCTCACAAAAGCTGTAATCTCTGATTTCCGCTCCCGCAAAAAGAATTACCTTCATCGTTATTCATACTCCTTAAAAATATCCAGAAAGCCCTTCGCCGCGCCTGCAATATCCTCCTTGCCGAATACCGCAGAGCCTGCAACAATCACGTTTGCGCCTGCATCCAGAACTTCGCGCACATTATCGAGTGTCACGCCGCCGTCTACCTCAATATCGAACTCCAGACCCAGCTCCTTTTTCCATTCTGCCAGCTGCTTGATTTTGGAAACGTGCTGTGCCATAAATTTCTGTCCGCCAAAGCCGGGCTCAACCGTCATAACCAGAACCATATCCACATCCTTCAGGAAGGGATATACCACCTCAACAGGCGTTCTGGGGTTAATGGTAATGCCTGCCTTTGCGCCCGTTGCCTTAATCTGTTGAATCACCTCTGCGGGATATTTCGTTGCCTCCACATGGAAGTTGATGATATCCGCACCGGCTTTTCTGAATTCCTCCACATATTTTTCAGGCTCCACAATCATCAGATGTGCATCAAAAACCATATTGCTGTGCTTTCTGATGCTCTTGATCACAGGAATCCCAAAGGAAATATTGGGAACAAAAATACCATCCATCACATCCAGATGGATATACTGTGTGCCTGCGTCCTCAACCAGCTTTAATTGCTCCGCTACCTTGCCAAAATCAATGGAAAGCATGGAGGGGGAAAGTTTCGTTTTCATGGATTAGAATCTCCTCTCTTCTTCTTCCTTACGTTCATGATAAATCGTAACATATCTCTCATATCTCATCGGATGGATTGCCTGGCCAATCTGCTCCTTTACGGCACAATCCGGTTCATTGATATGCACACAGCCGTTGTAATAGCATGCATGCACAAAGGGCAGAAATTCCCGAAAATGATACTGCAGCTTTTCCGAGGGAATATGCGTCAGATACAGAGAGGTAAACCCCGGAGAATCCACGATATAGCTTTTCTCTGTGATCTGAATCAGCTCCGCATGTCGCGTGGTGTGCTTCCCGCGCTGTATCTTTTCGCTGATTTCGCCCGTATTTAATTCCAGTCCGGGGAAGGCTTTATTGATTAAGCTGCTTTTGCCAACCCCCGAAGGTCCTGCGAATACAGAAATCTTGTTTTCCAGAGCAGTCCGCAGTGCATCAATCCCGATTTCCTTTTCCGCACTTGTGCAGATAACAGAATAGCCTGCATCCCGATACATTTCTGCCGCCGCCAGATAATTCTCCTTTTTATCCTTGTCGATTTTATTGATAACAATTACGATATCCAGCTCCTGTTCCTCTGCCAGCAGCAGAAACCTGTCCAGCAAATCCAGATTCATATTCGGGCTTTTTGCCGCAAATACAATCACCACCTGATCCACATTGGACACCCTTGGACGGATGAGTTCATTCCTTCTGGGCAGAATTTCATCCAGACTGCCCTTTTTCTTTTCCTCATCCAGAACAGAAATCCGCACCGCATCGCCTACGGTCGGGCGAATTCCCTCCTTGCGGAAGATGCCTCTCGCCCGACATTCGTATACGCCGCGTTCCGTATCAATATAATAAAAACCGCCAATTCCCTTTAAAATTACGCCTTCCAGCATAGATTCACCTTTATCCTTATCATCCGGAGAAGTTTACACTCTGCGACCACTGCTGCACATTATCAATATAGCAGGTAACTGTACCGCTGCCCTTACCCGTTACGGAAACGCTGTAAGGGAATTCGGAGGCATCTCTGTAGGTGTCTACCACAGGGTATACTCCGTCCGCATCCTCTTTTACCACACGCACATAAACAGAGCCTTCGCTGCCGCTGGGTGCGTTAATTGTGAAATATTTTGTACCCTGTGTCTGGGTATTGGAGGAAGGCTTATTATTTTCATTCTCCTGCGTATCCGCGCCGCTGCTGACAACCAGATTAACCACACTGCCGCTCGGTACGGATTTATTCGCCGCTACGGTCTGCGTGATAACCTTGCCCTCTGCCACCTTGTCGCTTGCCGCATAGGATACATTCCCAACTGTTAAGCCAACCGCTGTCAGGGAAGCCTTTGCATCCTCCAGTGTATCATTTACAACATTGGGTACGGTAACATTGGTATCCTCGTCACCCTTGCTGATAGTCAGAATAATGCGGCTCTTTGCCGTAATAGAAGCACCGGCTTCCGGCTCCTGCTTGATAACCTCAGAGGGCTTTGCATCTGCGTCATGCACATAGCGAATCTCTGCCACGTCCCCAACCAGACGGGTAATGGCTTCGATTGCCGCATTTTCGCTCTTGCCAACCACATTCGGCATTTCCTCCTCTGTCAATCCAAGGCTGACCTTTACGCCGATTTTAGTACCTTCGCCAATCATCGTCCCTTCGTTGACAGACTGATAAATAATACAGCCCGTGTCATAGAAGCTGCTGTAGTCCTCCCCCTCCTGCACAAGGGTAATCCCCATTTTTTCCGCTTCCTTCACTGCTTCATCGTAGTCCATCCCTAAGAACAGGGGGGTTTCGATATTCTTATCACTGGAAATAAAGCCGCCAAAGCCGCCGCCCATAAACTTAATGCCGACAACGGAAATCACACCAATCAGCACCAGTGCCGTAATTACAGCCGCAATCACAACCTTGCGTTCCGCCTTTCTGTCATGCTCGTTATCAAAATCCCCTTCGGTTCTGGGGTTTCTGCGGATTTTTCCGGGCCGTCTGCTTGCCTTCACAGGCTCCGATTTCACATATTCATTTTCATAATCGTCCTCTTTGGAAATATGCTTCATTTTCAGCTTTTTACCGTATTTTTCAAGTCCTGCCAAAGGGGTATGTGCATCCTCCTCCACAGGGTTCTCCTGCGCGAAATCATCAAGCGGCTCAGCTGCGTTTTCCGCCGCATGGCGGTGGCTTGCATGGTGTCCCTCCGCATGTGCATGTTCTGCATGGCTGTGTTCCGCATGTGTGTGTTCTGCATGGCTGTGTTCTGCATGGCTGTGTTCTGCATGGCTGTGTTCCGCATGCGCGCGTTCTGCATGTGGACGCTCTGCGTGGCTGCGGATATATTCCAGCTCCTTCGGATCAGCCGGCTTTGTTTCCTGCGGTGTTTCCACTGCAGCCTGTGCCGCCTTTTCCATTTCCGTCTTTTCCTGCGCTTCACGCAGTCTAGCTGCCGCTTCTGCCCTTCTGGACATCCGCATGCCTGCCGCACCGGCTGCCGCTGCACCAACCGCTGCCGCTTTCTTTTCCGCAGACTTTTCTTCCTTTGCGGAACCGTTCAGCTCCGCTCTGGCACGAATCAGGTCTGCCAAGAGAAGATCAATGCTTGCGTAGCGTTCATCTGCCTTTTTCATTGTTGCCTTGCGGATGATCCCCTCCAGAGAGCGCGTACAGTTCGGGTTATACTGGCGGATATCCGGCAGCTCGTCATTGATATGCATCAATGCAATGCTGACGGAATTGTTGCCCTGAAACGGCAATACGCCTGTAATCATTTCAAACATCGTGATACCCAGAGAATAGATATCGCTTTTTTCATCCACATAGCCGCCTCTTGCCTGCTCAGGGGAGAAATAATGCACAGAGCCTGCCGCATTTGCCGTTGTTGTCATGGTGGATGCGGTTGCCGCTCTGGCAATACCAAAATCCGTCACCTTTACCACGCCGTCTGTCCCTACCAGAATATTCTGGGGCTTGATATCTCTATGTACGATGTGCGCCTTATGCGCCTGACTCAGCGCAGAGGCAATCTGAATTGCCACATTGATAGTAGAACGGGAATCAAAGGGTGCTTTTTCCTTGATTGCCTTCTTCAGTGTATCCCCGTGGATGTATTCATTAACGATATAATTAATATCTCCGTCCTCGCCCACATCATACGCTCTTACGATATTCGGATGGGATAATCTTGCAACGGAGCATGCCTCGGAACGAAAGCGTTCAATAAATTCCTCGTCCCCGACAAATTCCTCCCGCAAAACCTTCACCGTAACATAACGATCCAGCTTTCTGTCTCTGCCTCTGTAAACAACTGCCATGCCGCCGGAACCGATTTTTTCTAATATTTCGTATCTGCCGCTTAGGACAGTACCCGGATTCAATAACATCAGTTTGTAACCTCCTACTTATATCTCAACCAGAATAAGGGAAATGTTGTCATGTCCCCCCTGCCGATTCGCTTCCTCCACCAGAATTGCCGCTTTTTTGTCCAGAGCAATCCGCTTACTCAGAATCTTCGCCATTTCCTCATCCTTCAGCATACCAGAAAGCCCATCTGTGCAAAGCAAAACGATGTCTCCCTTCTGCACGGGATGAATCACCGTATCCGTCTCCACGGTATCCCGAATCCCAATGGCGCGCGTAATCACGTTTCTTTTGGGGTGCATTGCCGCTTCCTCCTTCGTAATGCTCCCCATCTTCACCAGCTCCATCACATAGGAATGGTCTGTGGTGAGGGGCTGCATCTCCTTTTTGCGAAAAAGGTAAGCTCTGCTGTCCCCCACATAGGCAACATAAAGCTTCTCCTCACGCACCGCCGCTGCAACGATGGTTGTTCCCATTTCCGCAAACTCTCTGTCGGAATTGGATTTTTCATAAACCGTCCGATTTGCAGCTGCCACCGCACCTGTCATCAAATCCAGCATGTCGTCATTTTCTGCATGCTTCATTTCCTTCCAGAAATGCTCCAGAAAGCCTTCGATTGCACAGCTGCTCGCGATTTCTCCCGCGTTGCAGCCGCCCATCCCATCGGCAACCAGATATAAATTTTCCGCAGGGTCTTCCCCTGCCGAAATGTAATAGGCATCCTCATTATTTTTGCGGCATTTTCCAATGTCGCTCATTCCAACTGCTTTCAACGCTGCTCCACCTCCCTGCCGCTTATTTTTCCGCATCCTATTCCTCCATAGCCTTTTCCTTGATGTGGCTTCTTCGCAGCTGACCGCAGGCAGCATCAATATCACTGCCCAGCTTTCGTCTGACTGTGGTTTCCACACCATTTTCACTCAGAATAGATGCAAACCGTTTTACCCGCTCCGCAGAGCTTTTGATATAATTGCGCTCCTTTACGTCATTGACGGGAATCAGGTTCACATGGCAGAGCATATCTCTCAGCCTTCCGGCCAACTCCCGCGCATGCGCATCCCCGTCATTCACGCCATGAATCAGCGCATATTCAAAGGTAATGCGGCGTTTTGTTTTCTCCGCGTAATCCCTGCACGCCTGCAAAAGTCTGTCCATATCGTACAGCTTTGCCACAGGCATGGTCTGCGTACGGATTTCGTCATTCGGCGCATGCAAGGAAACCGCCAGTGTAATCTGAAGATTTTCCTCCGCCAGCGCATAAATTTTTTCCACCAAGCCGCAGGTCGAAAGCGTAATATGTCTCTGTCCCATATTCTGCCCATTCGGATCGTTAATCAGACGCAGAAATTTCAGAACATTGTCATAATTATCCAGAGGCTCGCCGCTGCCCATCAGTACCGTACCGTGTACCCGCTCGCCGCAGTCCTTCTGAATCGCATAAATCTGGGAAAGCATTTCCCCTGCCGTCAGTCCGCGTTCCACGCCGTCCAGTGTGGATGCGCAAAATTTGCAGCCCATCCGACAGCCGACCTGCGTCGAAATGCAGACTGTATTGCCATGCTCATATTTCATCAATACACTTTCGATAATCGCGCCATCCGAAAGCGCAAAAAGATATTTTCTCGTGCCGTCAATCTGCGAAACCAGCCGCCGCACGATTTTCACACCGTTGATTGCTGCCGTTTCGCCAAGCTTTTCCCGCAGACTTTTGGAAAGATTCGTCATTTCGGCAAAGCTGTCCACCTGCTTTGCGTGCAGCCAATCGAAAAGCTGCTTCGCACGAAATTTCGGTTCACCCAATTCCTGCAAAAGCTCCTGCAATTCGGTTATGTCCATGGATTTGATATCAACCTTTTCCATATCTCAATCCTTTCTTCTTAATTTTGAAATGAAAAATCCGTCTGTTCCTGTTTTATGGGGCAGCAGGGTCAGATATCCCTTTTTCGCCGTTTCCGTATCCCAACCTTCGGGCAGAAATTCCGAAATATCCTCCGTCGTAAAATCGGGGTGCTGTGCCAGAAACCATTCCAGATTCTTTTCATTTTCCTTTCGGCAAAGCGTACAGGTGCTGTAGACCAGAACGCCGCCCTTTTTCACATAGCCTGCCGCATTTTCCAGGATTTCCCTCTGAATTTTTGTCAGGCTGTCAATCTCATTGCCATCCTTTTTCAAGCGGATATCCGGCTTCTTTCGCATTAAGCCCAATCCGGAGCAGGGCACATCCGCCAGCACGCGGTCAAACTGCTTCGGGCTTTCCTCCTCAGCCGCTGCATCCTGCACCCTACACCGCATGATGGAAATGCCAAGGCGTTCCGCGCCCTCCTCCATCAGGTCGATTTTATGTGCATAAATATCGCAGGAAAGCAGACTGCCCTCGTTTTCCATCTGCTCCGCAATCGTAAAGCTTTTCCCGCCCGGCGCGGCGCACAAATCCAGAATTTCCTCGCCCCTTTGGGGGTCCAGCACCCGTACCGCAAGCTGAGAGCTTTCATCCTGCACATGGAACAGTCCTTCTTTGAAGGCATCCAAGCGGCTCAAATCCGCCGTTTTCGTCAGATGCAGTGCGTCCGCACAAATTCTGCCCTCTGCCACATGCACACCTGCCTGCTCCAGCTTCTTTTTCAAAGCCTGCGGATTCGTTTTCAGCGTATTCACCCGAATCGTCACATCGGGGGACTGATTATCATACGCACAGATTTGTTCTGTTTCTTCATAGCCGTAATAGGCAATCCACATCCGTATCAGCCACAGCGGATGGGAATACACCACAGAAAGGTATTCCGCCGTTCCCCTCTCAGGCAAGGGAATCTCCTGCTTTTTCTTTGCCGCCGTGCGCAATACGCCGTTCGCAAAGCCCTTCAAAGAACCATATCCTCTGACCGATGCCAACTTCACCGCCTCATTGCACGCCGCTGCATCCGGTACGTCCATGAAGTACATCTGATACACCGCCGTCCGCAGCACTGCCAGCAGCCACGGCTTCATTTTTTCCGTTTTTGTTTTGGAAAAGGTATTCAGCACATGGTCAATATAAATCAAATTGCGCAGTGTACCGTTTACCACCTCCGTCACGAAGGCTCTGTCCTGTCTGGACATCGCACCGTTCTGCCGCAGCAGGCGGCGCAGTGTCATTGTATTATAGGCATCCGCCGTCATGATTTCCATGAGCGCCTCTGCCGCAATCTCTCTTGGATTGATTTGGATCATTTTTTCCATTCCTTCCGTTCAAGCCATTCTGTCTCAACATAATATTATACGACAAAACAGAGGATTCTTCAATCATTTCGCCCCTATTTCGACAAAAAAGAGGCATCCGCAAAAACACCAAAAGGCTAATCCGCAATCAGATTAGCCTTTCCTTCTTTAATCGTCTCTTCTGCCGAAAATGGCAACCAAGCGCAACAGCTGTGCGATTGCCGCAAACGCCGCCGCAACATAGGTCATTGCCGCCGCACTCAGCACCCTTTTCGCACCGCCGATTTCGTCGCTGTCCAGAAATCCGTCATCTGCCAGCAGGCGAATCGCCCTTCTGGATGCGTTGAATTCCACAGGCAGTGTAATAATCGTAAACACAACGGAAAGGGAGAAGAACAGAATCCCCAGTGTCACCAATGTGCTGCCGCCGCCGCTGAAAATAAACCCAATCAAAATCAGGGGGATTGCCAGTCTGGAGCCGAAGTTTGCCAGAGGCACGAAAAAGCTTCGCAGTGCCAACGGTGCATAGCCCACGTCATGCTGAATGGCATGCCCTGTCTCGTGCGCCGCTACGCCAACCGCCGCTACCGATGTGCTGTCATACACGCTTTCGGACAGGCGCAGTGTCTTTGTTCTGGGGTCATAATGGTCTGTCAGGTTGCCTGCCACACGCTGCACGCTTACATCATAAATGCCTGCGTTGTGCATCATCTGCTCTGCCACCTGCGCCCCCGTCAAGCCTCGTCTGTTTCTGATTTTCGCATATTTCTTAAATGTACCGGATACCTTCATCTGCGCAACCATCGAAAAAATGAATGCCAGAAGCACCAAAAAGTACATACTGTCGTATCCATATCCATAACCATAATACATATCGGTTCCTCCTATCTGTTTGGAACTTTCCTATTCAAACCTTAGCCAAGCAAAATGCCTGTCTGCATTTCATGCCCACGCAGATACGCATCCGCCGTCATCTTCTTGCCGCCGCGCGCCTGCACCTCTTTGATGCGCAAAATTCCATCGCCGCATTTTACCGCAAAGTCCTTTTTTGTCACCTCTACAATTTCACCAAATGCCGCATCGGGGTAGCTTTTGTTTTCCGCCTCCGCCCAGAACATCTTGAGCGGTTCCTCTCCCAGAACAGCGTATGCGCCATGTCCTGGATACATTCCGCGCATCAGATCAATAATCTGCTGTCCGCCTTTGCTCCAGTCAATATGACCTGTCTCCTTATGAATCATGGGCGCATGGGTTGCCAGTGCATCATCCTGCGGCATCCGTGTAATTGTACCCTTTTCCAGTCCGTCAATCGTTTCCAGAAGCAGTGCTGCGCCTGCCACCGCCATTTTATCATGCAGATCCTCAAAATTATCTGTCGGAAGAATCTCCACTTCCGTTTTCAAAAGCATATCCCCCGTATCCATGCCCTTTGCCATGAACATCGTGGTAATGCCTGTTACCTTCTTGCCGTCAATAATGGCGCGCTGCATCGGTGCCGCCCCTCTGTATTCCGGCAGAAGCGAGCCATGCACATTGATACAGCCGTATTTCGGCATATTCAGAATTTCCTCCGGCAAAATCTGCCCGAATGCAGTGACGGCAATCAAATCCGCGCCATAGCCGCACAGCTGCTCGATAACCTCCGGTTCGCGCACCTTCACAGGCTGCAAAACAGGAATCCCATGCTCCAGTGCCACTGCCTTTACGGGTGTAGGCTGCAGCTTTTTCCCTCTGCCCTTGGGCTTATCGGGCTGTGTCACAACTGCCACAACCTCATGCCTTGTCAGCAATGCCTGCAAGGAAGGTACCGCAAAATCGGGCGTTCCCATAAAAATCACTCTCATCGGTATTCCTCCTTACGCTTCCTCTCTCGGCAGTGCCTTATCAATATACAGAATCCCATCCAGATGGTCAATCTCGTGGCACAATGCGCGTGCCATCAGTTCTTCCCCCTCGATGATGAATTCATTGCCCTCTCTGTCCATCGCCTTTGCCTTCACATAATAGGGGCGTTCCACAGGGGCAGATTGTCCGGGCAGGCTCAGGCAGCCCTCCTCGTCAGTCTGAGAACCGCTCGTTTCCAGAATGACAGGGTTCAAAAGCTCCACCAGACCCTCGCCGATATCAATTACAACGGCTCTTTTCAGAATCCCTACCTGTGGTGCGGCTAAACCAACGCCGTTTGCTTCATACATGGTATCCGCCATATCATCCAGCAGTGTCAGCAGATTGGGGGTAATTTCCTTGATCGGTTTGCAGGTTTTTCTCAGCACCTCATCTGTGCTGATGCGAATATTACGAATTGCCATTTTTTCTTCCTCCTAATTCTATAATATCTCCAAAATTTGAACAAACAAAAAACTTTTTGTAAATTTATCTGAAACAGAAACGGAAAGCGAGCTTTTCGTTTTCCAATGAAATATTATAACATTTTTTTCTGCTTTATACAATATTGGTCGGGTTAAGCGCCAAACCTACGCGCACATTACGGCTTCGCTCCTTCTTCATCCTCTCCGTTGCCGGCAGAACCAGCTGCCGCAGGGGTTCCTCCTCCGCCGCCTTCACAATAATCCGGTAGCGGTATTCTCCGCGAAATTTCGGCAGTGCCGTCGGTCCGAGAATCGTTGCAATCTCCTCCTCATCCGCCTGTGCCAGTCGTTCTGCCAGCTCCTGCGCCGCCTGTGCCGCCTCCTCCTGCGCCGCACCTGTCAGCAGAATACTGAAAAATGCGGAAAACGGCGGATAGCCCATCATCTGCCGCATAAGCATTTCTTCCTCATAAAAGCCTTCATAATCCTGCTTCGCGGCATACTGCACCGCATAGTGCTGTGGCTGGTAGGTCTGGAGAAACACGCGTCCTCTGTCATCCCTTCTGCCGGCACGTCCTGCCGCCTGCAGCATCAGCCGAAAACCCGTTTCCGCCGCCGTAAAGCTATCCGCATTTAAGGATAAATCCGCCGCCATAATGCCCACCAGTGTCACATTGGGGTAATCATGCCCCTTGGCAATCATCTGCGTCCCTATCAGAATATCCGCCTCTCCTGCCGCAAATGCCGCAAGAATTTTTTCATGGCTGTGCTTTGTCAGCGTGGTATCCAAATCCATCCGCAGAATCCTTGCTTCCGGAAACAGCTTTTTTGCTTCCTCCTCTATTTTCTGTGTCCCTGTGCCGAAATAACGAATATACTTCGAGCCACAGACGGGGCAGACCTTCGGCAGAGGTGCTCTCCTGCCGCAATAATGGCAAGCCAGCGCATGCTCCTTCGCATGATAGGTATATGTCAGGTCACATTCCGGGCATTTCATCACATGCCCACAGCTGCGGCAGGAAACAAAGGTTGCATACCCTCTGCGGTTCAGAAAGAGCATCGTCTGCTCGCCCTTCTCCAGATTCCTGCGGATTTCCGCCTGTAATGCTCTGCCGAACGCAGAACGGTTGCCCTCCGCCAATTCCTTTCGCATATCCGTCACAAGCATCCGCGGCAGGACACCGCCGCCCGTCCGTTCCTTTAATTCCAGCAGCAGAAATTCTCCCTGCTTTGCTTTGTAATAGCTGATGAAATCCGGCGTTGCCGTCCCCATCAGAAGGAGCGCACCATAGCGTTTTGCCAGTGCCGCCGCAACGTCCTTCGTGTCATATTTCGGGGTAATATCGGAAACATAGCTGTTCTCGTGCGCCTCATCCATGATAATCGCGCCGACCTTCGGAAACGGCAGAAACAACGCCGACCTTGCGCCAATCACAACCGAAATCTCGCCATCCCTTGCCTTTTTCCACTGGTCAACTCTCTCCCCCATGGAAAGGCGGCTGTGCGTCACGCTGACTGCATCCCCAAAGCGGGAAACAAACCGCTCCGCAAGCAAAGGGGTTAAGGCAATCTCCGGCACAAGCACAATCGCCTGCTCGCCCCTTGCCAGAACCTCCGCAATCAACTGCATATAAATCTCCGTTTTGCCGCTGCCCGTCACCCCATGCAGAAGTACAGGCTTTTTTTCTTTCTGCTCCAATTCCCGATGCAAAGCAGAAAGCGCCGCCGCCTGCTCTGCCGTCGGAGTAAAGGGCTGCGTCCGTTCCACCGTGTCCGCATCAAAGACATTTCGCCGTTCCGTCTGTCTCCGTTCCCGAAGGATGCCCTTTTTCAGCAGGGTTTTGATGGGCGAATCGGTAATGCCAAGTGCCTCCTTCAGTTCCGCCGCCGTTGCTTCTCTGCCGTTTGCGAGGTACTCCAACAGCAGCCTTTGCCCCTCCAGACGCTTCTCCTTCTCCGCCTTTTTCCATGCCGCTTCCAGAAGTGGATGGTCTCTGTCCAGAGAATAGAGCCGTTTTTCATTTTTGTATTCACTGCGATGCAGCTCCTGTTTCAGCGCAAGCAGACCCTTTTCCTCTGCCTTCCGCAGAAATGTCAGGCAATCTCCGCCGAATTCCGCCTGCACCTCCTCCAAGGGGATTTCCCTTCGTTCCCCGAATAATGCAAGCAACGCCGTTTCCTTCGGGGTCAGCTTCGTTTCCGAATCAAATGCCCTTCGTCCGACTGTCCAACTGCTTTTTGTGCGGATGCCGGGCGGCATAATTGCCTGCAGGCATTGGTTCAGTGTGCAGAAATAGCGTTCCTTCATCCATTCCGCCAAATCCAGAAGGGCAGGCGTAAAGGTCGGTCTGCCCTCATCCAGAACCTCAAGAATCTCCTTGATTTTATCCGCAGGCACCTCTGTTTTTTCGGAAAGAGAAATGACATAGCCCTCCGTCTTTTTGTTGCGGCTGCCAAACGGCACAATCACCCTTACACCGATTTCCACTGTCATCCCTTCGGGAATCCGATAATCAAACAGCTTATCCATTTCCGGCTGATTCAGCCCAACAATCACCTTCGCATACATCATTTCTCACCTCCCTACAAAAACAGCCCGTAAAAACGGGCTATTTTCCTTACATATTATTCTTCCTCGGTTTCCTCTGCCATGCTTGCAAAATCAACCTCTGCCAGTGCAACCTCTTTGTCCTCTTCCTCCGGCTTGCCTTCGCGGATTTTCAGCTTGCCTTCGTAAATTTCATTGACTGCGATGGAAACAGGCTTATCCACCTCAATATGGTCAATCATAGGATGCTGATGGTCTACCAGCTGTCTTGCTCTTTTTGCCGCCGCAATCACGATGGTATATCTGCTGGCAATGGTAATATCCTCGGAATCCTGTGTGATAACCTCCAGAATATCGGAATAAGAAGGTCTTAACATATTACATCTCTCCTTTGAAAATCTTTTTGATATTTTTATTTCTGCTGCATTTCATCTTTTCTGCCGCAACGATAGTCAGCATATCCTCAGTTGCCTGCTCTATGGTGTCATTGATGACCAGATAATCGTATTCCTCTACCAGCTCCATCTCCTCCAATGCGCGGCGCAGTCGTTTGTTGATGGTTTCCTTATCCTCGGTGCCGCGTTTGGTCAGGCGGTTGCCCAGCTCCTCCAGATTGGGCGGAACCATGAAAATCAGCACGCCTTCGGGGTAAATTTTCTTTACCTGCAGCGCACCCTGTACCTCAATCTCCAGAATGACATTATTGCCTGCCATCAGCTGCTCTGTTACATATTTTCTGGGTGTGCCGTAATAATTGCCGCAGAATTCCGCCCATTCCAGAAGCTCCTTGCGGTCGCGCATTTTCTCAAATTCCTCTCTGGTATGAAAGAAATAATGCACCCCGTCCTTCTCATATTCTCTGGGCTTTCTTGTTGTTGCGGAAATGGAAAGCGAAAAATTGTTCTTCTCGCAAAGACGCTCTACAATCGTCCCTTTGCCGGAACCGGAAGGACCGGAGATAATCAATAAAATACCCTGTTTATTCATGTGTATTTCCCCTTTATCCTATAAATAGCCTTTCTTTTTTATTGTAAAAAAGGCCGTTACTCCAGATTTTGAATCTGTTCTCTGATTTTTTCGATTTCGCTTTTCAGTTCAATCGTAGCCTTTACAATCTGAATGTCATTCGCCTTGGATGCGATGGTGTTGGATTCTCTGTTCATTTCCTGAATCAGAAAGTCCAGCTTGCGTCCTACCTGTCCGCCACCATCCAGAATATCCTTCAGCTGAATCAGATGGCTTTCCAATCTCGTCACCTCTTCATCCACGCAGCCGCGGTCTGCAAAAACCGCAACCTCTGTCGCAAGGCGCTGTGGATCAACATCAACGCCGCCCAGCAAATCCTTCAAGCGGTTGTTCAGCTTTTCCTGATATTCCACAACTACCAGAGGGGAACGCTCCTTCACCTCTGCCACAAGTGCCCTGATGCGTTCGCCCTTCAAAAGAATATCCTTTTTCAGATTTTCGCCCTCAACGGTACGCATGGCAACGAATTTTTCCACTGCCTCATCCAGTGCAGGCACCAGTGCCTCCCAGATGACCTCCTCCTCCTGCTGTGCCTTCTCCACCGTAATCACATCGGGGAATTTTGCCGCCAGCTCCAGCTTATTTTCGCTGTAGATGCCGAATTTTTCTTCTATCAGCTTCAGCTTTTCGATATATGCCGCCGCCAGTGCTTCGTTCAGCTTTACCTCTACATCCGCTGCGGAAAAGGTTTCAAAGCTGATATACACATCAGTCTTGCCGCGAAATACCTCATGCATGATTCTTTTTTTGATTTTATCCTCCAGACCTGCCAGAGAGCGGGGCAGCTTAATCGTCATATCATTATAACGATGGTTTACGGATTTCATTTCCACCGTAAACTTTCTTTCCTCTGCGATATGCTCACCGCGCCCATAGCCTGTCATGCTTCTTACACTTGCACTCATGTTTCGATTCCTTTCTATGCTTCGTTCCAAAAATCGTTGTTTTATTATACATAAGTGTCCGCCAAATAGCAAGGAAAACCGCAAATTGTATCCACTATTTTTAATCATTTTTTAATATTTCCTTCATTTTAGAACTTTTTTGCAAATCCTACTGCTTATCTTGGTAATCCGCTTGAAAAAATAATGCAAAAAAGAAAATCCTATGTTAAAATTATAAATTAACCAAATGTATTTAAGGAGGTGTTCCTTATGGCACTGGACGGCATTACAACCTCTGCCATCGTATCAGAACTCAAAGCAGCCCTTTTAGGTGGGCGTATCGATAAAATCCATCAACCCCTTGCGGATGAAATTCGTATGTCTATTCGTGGGCTTGGCGGCGGCGCAAAGAAAATCATCATTTCCGCCAACTCTGCCCATCCCCGTATCCACCTGACCGAAAGCAGCCGCGAAAACCCTATGACCGCGCCCTTATTCTGCATGGTCATGCGCAAGCATATCGCAGGCGGCAAAATTATAGATATTGTACAGCCGAATTTCGAGCGTATCATCATCCTGCGGATTGAATCCGCCAACGAAATGGGCGATATCACTACAAAAAATCTGATTCTGGAAATCATGGGCAAGCACAGCAACCTTATCCTAACCGATGAAACAGGCAGAATTCTGGATTCCATCAAGCGTGTCACCCATGAGAAAAGCTCTGTCCGAGAGGTACTCCCCGGCAAGGAATATGTTTTCCCCCCTTCGCAGGATAAGAAAAACCCTCTCCTTGCCGAACAGGCGGATTTCCTCTTTTCCCTGCATCTGCAGGAGGGCAGAAGGCTGCAGGAATTTCTTTATCAGACCTACACCGGCATCAGCCCTGTCATGGCAGGCGAAATCTGCACTCGTGCAGGATTGGATGCTTCGGATTCCTGTCAGGAAACCACATTAGAAAGCAGTGAACGGCTCTTTGCCGCCTTCGAAAAAACCATGCAGGAGGTCAAAGCGGCGGACTTCTGCCCTGCCATTTATTATCAGAAGGAAAATAATCGCATTGTCGATTTTGCCGTTCTGAAAATGCAGCAATTTCAAGGCCTTGCCGCCAAGCCCTTTCCTTCCGTTTCTGCCCTTTTGGAGGGCTTTTATCAGGAGCGGGATAATGCGGCACATATCCGCCAAAAGGCGCAGGATATGCGAAAGCTGGTAACCAATCATATCGAACGCTGTGTGAAGAAAAAGGAAATTCAGCTGAAAACACGCCGCGAAACAAAGGGCATGGATTTATGGAAGAAAAAGGGCGAGCTCCTGACTGCCAATATCTATGCCGTTCCGCAGGGCGTAACAACCTTCAAAACCATTGATTATTACGAGGAATCCATGCCCGAAATCGAAATTGCCATTGACCCCGCAAAAACACCTGCGGAAAATGCGCAGAAATATTTTGCAAAATACAACAAGGCAAAGCGTACCCTTGCGGCACTGGAAATACAGGAAAAACAGAATAACGAGGAGCTGGCGTATCTGGAAAGCGTCCTCAATGCACTGGAAAACGCCAAGGAGGATGCCGATCTTTCCGAAATCCGTACAGAATTAGCGGAAAGCGGCTTCATCCGCAGGCAGGCACAGAAAAAAGGACAGCCGAAGCCGAAAAGGGCAAAGCCCCTGCGTTATATTTCCTCCGATGGGTATGAAATTCTGGTCGGGAAAAGCAATCTGCAAAATGACGAGCTGACCCTCCGCACCGCCGAGCCGACAGACCTCTGGATGCACACGAAGGATATCCCCGGCTCCCATGTCATCATCCGCACCAACGGGCAAAGCGAGCTGCCGGAAGCCACGATGGAGGAGGCTGCAAACCTTGCCGCCTTCTACAGTAAAGCAAAAAACAGCAGCATGGTTCCTGTGGATTATACCCAGAGAAAAAATATCAAGAAACCAAACGGCGCAAAGCCGGGCATGGTGATTTATTTGACGAATAAAACCATTTATATCACCCCCGACGAAGCTCGTATCCAACAAATGAAAAATGAGTAAATAAGATGCCCTTCAGAAAGGAGCATGATTTATGGCAAAAGCCTTTCGTTATGCACTCAAGCACAGCCTTCCTATCCTCATCAGCTACATCCCCGTTGCCCTTGCCTACGGGGTACTGATGCAGAACTGCGGCTATAATTTCGTCTGGACAGGCGCATGCAGCATTTTCGTTCTGGCAGGCTCTCTGCAATATCTGATGGTGACCTTCTTCGCCGGCGGCGTTTCGCTTCTGACTGTTGCGATTATGTCACTCCTGCTTAACAGCCGTCATATTTTCTATGGGCTGTCCTTCATCGAAAAATTCCGCACCTTCGGACCTTGGAAATATTTCCTCATCTATTCCCTGACGGATGAAAATTATTCCCTGCACTGTTCGCATCATTTCGAGTCGGATGTCAATGAAAAATGGGCGTATGTGCTGACGGCGTTTCTGTCCATCTCCTATTGGATTATTCTGAGCATCATCGGTGCGCTGATTGGGAGCATGCTCCCCTTCAATACCACAGGCATTGATTTTGCGCTAACCGCCCTTTTCATCGTTATCCTGATAGAACAGATGCTTGGCGCGGATAACCGCCTGCCGGCATGGCTTGCCTTTGTTTCCGCCATCGTTTGTCTGCTTATCTTCGGGCCAAGCAATTTCATTCTGCCCTCGCTGGTGATTACCGTTGCTCTCTTAAGCATCCTGCGTCACCGTATCGAGCCTGCAAAAGCTGTAAAGGAAGAAAAGGAGGAAGCGTAAATGGTTTTAACTACAATGCAATCTATTGCAATCATCGCCGTCTGCGGCATCTGCACCCTTCTGGAGCGTGCCCTGCCCTTCCTTATTTTCAGTGGCAGAGCCGTTCCCGAGCCTGTACGCTATCTGGGGCGTGTGCTGCCTATGGCAATCATGGCAACCCTCGTCATTTATTGCTTGAAGGGCATTACCTTTTCCTCTGCGGCAGGCTTTGCGCCGCTTTTGATTGCCTCTGCTGTCACGGCAGTCCTGCATCTTTGGAAAAGAAGCACCCTCATCAGCATTTTCTGCGGCACTGTCTGCTATATGGCTCTGGTGCAGCTTGTATTTGCATAATACTACATAATTTTAACAGAAAAACCCTTCGTATTTTTTCCATACGAAGGGTTCCTTTTTTGCAATTTTTTAACTATAATTTTTTAATTTTAAAATTCTGTTTCCGTGATAGGCGCTTCTGCTGCTTCTGCCGCTTCTGTTGTCTGCGGCGCATCCTGATTCTGCTCCAGCCCATAATGCACCCGCACCAGATGGTCGATTTCCGCGCACATTTCGGGATGCTCGCGCAGGAACTGCTTTGCGTTTTCACGCCCTTGCCCGATACGGGTTTCCTTATAGGCATACCACGCGCCGCTCTTGTTTACGATATCCACATCTGCCGCCAGATCCAGAATATCCCCCTCCTTGGAGATGCCCTTGCCGTAGATAATATCAAACTCGGCTGTTCTGAAGGGAGGCGCTACCTTGTTTTTCGCAACCTTTACCTTTGTGCGGTTGCCGACAATTTCCGTTCCCTGCTTCAACACATCCGCCTTTCTGATTTCCATACGGATAGAGGAATAGAATTTCAGCGCACGACCGCCCGTTGTAGTTTCGGGATTGCCGAAGGTTACGCCGATTTTCTCACGCAGCTGGTTGATGAAAACAACCGTACAATTCGATTTATTGGTGATACCTGTCAGCTTTCTCAATGCCTGGCTCATCAGTCTTGCCTGCAAGCCCATGTGGGAATCGCCCATTTCGCCCTCGATTTCCGCACGGGGCACCAATGCCGCTACGGAGTCCACAATCACAATATCAATCGCACCGCTGCGTACCATGGTTTCGGTGATTTCCAACGCCTGTTCACCGTCATCCGGCTGAGAAATATAGAGGTTATCAATATCAACCCCCAGCGCCTTTGCATAGGTGGGGTCCATCGCATGCTCCGCATCCACATATCCTGCAATGCCGCCGCGCTTCTGCACCTCTGCCACCATGTGCAGGGCAACCGTTGTCTTACCGGAGGATTCAGGGCCATAAACCTCGACGATTCTGCCCTTCGGCAGACCGCCAACCCCCAACGCCAAATCCAGGCTCAGAGAGCCGGTCGGCACAACCTCAACCGCCATTTTTGCATTATTGTCCCCCAGCTTCATTACCGCACCCTTGCCAAACTGCTTCTCAATCTGGCTTAATGCCGCATCCAGCGCCTTTTGCTTATCTTCAAATTTTACATCTTCCTTTTGTGCCTTTGCCGCCATTTTATTGCCACCTTTCCAAACCCTATCGGATTCCGTTTATATCCACGAATATTTGTTCTCTTTTTTCCCATTTTATTCGATTTCGTTCGCCTTGTCAACGGCTATTTTCTCTCCTGCACAGGCTTTTCCGCCAAAGCCATTGCCGCAAAAATCACCACACACCCCAGATATCCCCGGAAGTGCATCCGTTCGCCGTATAAAATCGCAGAAAATACCGCCGCAAAAATAGATTCCGTTGTAATGATGATTGCCGCCTTGTTCGGCGCAGTGCTTTGCTGTCCGATGCTTTGCAGCACAAAATAAAGCGCGGTGCAAAATGCCCCTGCGTAGAAAAAGTTTCCGAAGGCAGGCAATGTCAGGGGTGGCATATCCCATCCCGTAAACATCAGAATCACCGTCATCACCGCAAGGGTCGAAAGATTCTCTACAATCGCAATATGCACAGAATCGCAGTCCTTGGTCAGATTCCCCAGAAACGCCATTTGCAACGAAAACGCCACCGCCGCCAGCAGTGACAGCCCTGCCCCGAAATCCAGCCGAAAATCCGCCGTCAGGGAAAGGCAGCAAACGCCAAAGAGCGTCATCCCCGCCGCCAGAAAGCAGTTCCGATTCGGCTTCTGCCTGAACACGCCCCAGCAGACAAACGGCACAATGACCGCAGGAATATTCACCAGAAACGCATTGACCGATGGCGTGGTGTATTGCAGCCCAACCGTCATCAGAAGAAACATTGCCGCAAGCAGTGCCCCCAAAATACTGCCAACCCTCCATTCCTCTTTGGTAATTCGTTTCAGCCGTTTGCAATAAACCAGACACATGCAGACGGATGCCGTCAGAAAACGCCCGAAAATCACCTGAAATGGGTCATATCCCCAATCCAGAAGATATTTCAGGCTGATAAAGCCGCCGCCGCCGATAAATGCCGCCAGAAGCAGCAGCCAATCTCCCTTATGCTTCATCATTGATTCCCTTCCTCAGCCGGTTCAGCGCAGTATATGCCGCACGTTCTCTGATTTTGTTCCGCTTTCCGACAAAATGACAGGTGTACACCTCCGTTTTTCCTTTATAAGCAACCGCAATATAAACCAGACCGACCGGCTTGCCCTCGCTGCTTTCCGGGCCTGCAACGCCTGTGGTTGCCAAGCCGATGTCTGCGCCGCTTGTTCTCGCAATGCCCTCCGCCATTTCCTTCGCCGTTTCCTCGCTGACTGCACCGTATTTCTCCAGTGTTTCCGCCTTTACGCCGAGTCTGTGCATTTTCGCCTCATTGGAATAGGTCACACAGCCCTCCACAAGTGCCGCAGAAATCCCCGGATATTCCACCAGCTTGGACGCAATCATACCACCGGTGCAGGATTCTGCCACCGCTAACGTGAGTTGCTTTTGCAACAGCTGTTCTGCCACAACGGTTTCCAAATCGGTTTCGCCCTCGCCATAGACCGCATCGCCCAATCTTTCCTTCAATGCCGCCGCAACAGGGTCAATCAGCCGATTTGCTTCCTCCTCGTCTCTTGCCTTCGCCGTAATACGCAAAATTGCCTCGCCATCCTTCGCATAGGGCGCAATCGTCGGGTTGGTCTGTGCATCAATGATATCCTTTACCCTTTCCTCCATGGCACTCTCGCCCACCTCTGCCACGCGCAGAATACGGGAAACAAAGGTAAATTCCTGCTTCTTCGCCAGATAAGGCTTCACCTGATTTTGGAACATGGGAATCGTTTCTCTCGGAGGGCCGGGCAGCATCACAATCATCTTCCCGTTCTTCTCCATAATAATCCCCGGTGCCGTGCCGTTATCGTTATACAGCACAATCCCGTTTTTTTCGGGCACCATTGCCTGCTTCACGTTGTTTTCCGTCATCACTCTGCCTGTGCGGTCAAAATATTTCCGAATTCTGCCCAATGCTCTTTCATCCAGAATCAGCCTTTCCCCGAAATATTCTGCCGCCGTTTCCTTCGTCAGGTCATCCTCGGTAGGCCCTAAGCCGCCTGTTGTAATAATTAAATCCGCTCTGGAAAAGGCATAAAAAATCGTATCCTTTAAACGCTGCGGGTTATCCCCAACAACCGTCTGATAATATACCTCTATCCCCAGATTTGCCAGCTCCTGCGCCAGAAACTGTGCATTTGTATTCAAAATATCCCCCAGCAGCAGTTCCGTTCCGACTGCAAGAATCTCCGCCTTCATGTTTCTTCCTCCTTTGTGTCTTTTCCTCTATTGTACCGTTTTTATCATCGGATTCCAATATCCCGAAATAAAAAAGAGAGCCTTTTCAAACAAAGCGCTCCCTTTCATTTTTCTCTTAGCCCATCAGAACCTGCTTATTCTTAATGATATAATCCGCGCCGGAGAAAATCGTAAAGAATACCGCCAGAATCACCAGCAGCTTTTCCAGAACAGGCATGCACGCAAACGGCAGATTCAGCAGCAGCACAGGAATCATAATCATCTGCGTGGTGGTTTTCACCTTCCCCCACCAGCTTGCCGCCATCACGATATTCGCCTCCATCGCAAGGGTACGGAAGCCTGTGATGGCAAATTCTCTTGCCAGAATCACGATAACCACCCATGCCGCCAAGTCCTTTAAGGCAACCATAGAAACCAATGCAGACATCACCAGCAGCTTGTCTGCAAGGGGGTCCATAAATTTCCCGAAGTTGGAAACCATGTTGTATTTTCTTGCAATCTTGCCATCCAGCATATCCGTTAAGGATGCCACGATAAAAATAACCACCGCAATATATCTGCCCATCGGCTCAGGTGCCAGAAACAGCACCAGCAAGAATGCCGGAATCATAACCACACGCAGTATGGTCAGCTTATTCGCTAAATTCATATCCATAAACCACATCTCCCATCAAATCATAATCGCCTGCTTCACGAATCCTTACCGTTACAAAATCACCGGAATACAGCTCCTCCTCCGAGGAAACAAATACCAGACCGTCAATTTCGGGGGCATCCCGTCTTGTCCTGCCGCAGAAGATATTTTCCCCAGGCAGCTTGCCCTCAATCAGCACCTCCAGCACCTTGCCGACCTCTTTTTCACAAAGCGCCGCCGCAATGGATTTCTGTATATCCATAATGATATCTCTGCGTTCTTCCTTCGTTTCCTCCGGAATCTGGTTTTCCATTTCCGCCGCAACCGTGCCTTCCTCCTGCGAATAGGAGAACACACCCAAACGGTCGAATTTCATTTCCTGCACAAAGCTCTGCAAATCCGCAAATTCCTCCTCTGTTTCTCCGGGGAAGCCGACAATCAGTGTCGTGCGGATGGCAATATCGGGCATAGCCGCTCTCAGCCTTGCCACCTTCTCCCGAATGAGTGTCTGGCTGCTTTTTCTGCCCATGCGCTTCAGCACAGCATCATTCCCGTGCTGAATCGGCATATCAATATAATGACAAACCTTTTCACAGCTTGCCATTGCCTCAATGGTTTCCTCTGTCAGCGTTTCGGGATACGCATACAGCAGGCGAATCCACTCCAGGCTCTCAATGGCATTCAGCCGCCGCAAAAGCACATCCAGCATCGGCTTGCCGTATAAATCTCTGCCGTAGATAGAGGTATCCTGCGCAACAATGACCAATTCCTTCACGCCCTGCTGTGCCAAAAGGGTTGCTTCCTCCACAAGGCTTTCTAGTTCTCTGCTGCGGTGTCTGCCACGCATTTGCGGAATCACACAATAGGTACAACGGTTGTCGCACCCCTCGGAAATTTTCAAATACGCAAAATACGGTGCGGTCGAAAGCACACGCAGCTTGCCGTTTGCATCCTGCATGGCAAGGTCAATGCTTTCCAGCTGCTTTACCTGCTCCTTGCCGTCCAGAATTTCATCCGCAACCTCGGCAATGGATTCGTATGCCGTTGTGCCGATAATGGCATCCACCTCCGGCAATTCATCGAAAAATTCCTTTTCATATCTCTGCCCTAAGCAGCCTGCCACAATCAATCCCTTGCAGTTTCCCACGTCGGGGTTCTTATATTGGGACATCTCCAGAATGGTTTCAATGCTTTCCTCTAAGGCATCCTTGATAAAGCAGCAGGTATTCACCACGATGATATCCGCCTCTGCCTCATCCGCCACCGCTGTGTAGCCGTTTTTCTGCAAAATCCCCAGCATAACCTCACTGTCAACTCTATTCTTATCGCACCCCAAAGAGGTGAATGCGATTTTTCTGCTCATTGTATTCCTCCTTAAAATCTTCTCTTTTTTCCATCATTATATTTTACTATAAAACTGGGAAAATTGCTATATTTCCGCAAAATTCTTTTTCGCCTCTTTCTGCCAAAGAAAAAAGCCTTCGGTATTACCGAAGACTGATTTCGACTTAGACTCCTTCTGTTTCATATTCCTGCAAAAGCGTTTCCAACAAATCCACTGCTTTTGTTTTCGGTTCTCCTGTAATCCTATAAGAAGCATCCCTGAAATCAATGCGTCCTCCCTCCCAGCAGGCGAGCGACTCATACCGTCCTTCCGTCTCGCTGTCGTACCGAATCATCATAAGATAAGGCTCTTCCGCGCTCCTATCGGAAAGCAGCTTCTCCCATGGCATCATTTTTCTGACCTCTATTTCACCCAACGCATCCAGTGCCTTCTGCATCCGTTCCTTCTCTCTGATTTCTGCCCCACTCACATAGCCTGTATCGTTTATTACTTCCATCACCTGCACACGACAAACCACAAAATTCTCAAGGGAAATTTCTCCCTCCTCGGAAAGAGGCTTGCTCCGAAAAGAAACTGCCATCCAGATAACCACGATTACAACCAAGCATACAATACCCTTCAAAGCACCTTTCTTCATACAAACACTTCCTTTCCGCTCACAATCCGCTTCTTCTATATAAATAGAATACCCTTGGCTCTCTATGAAAGTCAAGGGTATCCATCTTAAGATTTTCTTACAATTCTTCTTTATTCCAATCCATTCTGGATTTTTGCGGCTATGTTGCAGTTTTTCATCAGCATAGCGATGGTCATCGGACCAACGCCGCCGGGAACAGGCGTAATCGCCCCTGCAATTTCCTTCACGTTCTCAAAATCCACATCGCCGCACAGCTTGCCTGCCTCATTGCGATTCATCCCAACATCAATGAGAATCGCGCCTTCCTTTACCATATCCGCCGTCACTGTGTTTACCTTGCCCACTGCGCTGACAATGATATCTGCCCCCCGACAGATTTCCGCCAGATTCCTTGTTTTGGAATGGCAAATGGTCACAGTGCCGTTCTCCTGCATCAACAGCATAGCTACAGGCTTTCCTACGATATTGCTTCTGCCAATCACAACACACTGTTTCCCTTCGATGGAATGACCGCTGCGCTTGATTAACTCAATAATGCCCGCAGGGGTACAAGGAAGGAATCCCTCTCCGCCTGTGTGGAGATTGCCCACGTTTACGGGATGGAAACAATCCACATCCTTCTTCGGGTCGATGGCAAGAATAACCTTTCGTTCATCAATCTGCTTTGGCACAGGCATCTGCACCAGAATCCCATGAATATCCTTATCCGCGTTCAGCTTGGCGATCAGCTCCAAAAGTGCCTCCTCCGTTGTCCCCCCAGACAACACATGGGAAACCGAGCGAATCCCGACTGCCTCACACGCCTTTTTCTTGTTATTCACATATACCTGAGAGGCGGAATCATCGCCGACCAAAACAACCGCTAAGCAGGGTGTAATCCCCTTTGCCTTTAATGCTGCTGCCTCCTCCGCCGCCTCTGCCTTAATTTCCGCAGAAATCCGTTTGCCATCAATCAGTTGTGCTTTCATCCTTTTTAACTCCCTCTAATCAGAAGAGACCTACCACGTTTCCGTTATCGTCAATGTCGATATTCAAGGCTGCGGGCTTTTTAGGCAGACCGGGCATTGTCATAACATCGCCCAGCAGAACAACGATAAAGCCTGCACCTGCGGAAATACGAATCTCCTTTACTGTTACCTCGAACCCTTCCGGACGACCCAACACCTTGGGATCATCGGAAAGAGAATATTGTGTCTTTGCGATACATACAGGGAAATCGTGAAAGCCCAGCTTGTCAATCTGTGCCAGTGTTTTCTTTGCCGCCGCAGAGAAGTTTACTGTACCTGCGCCATAGATTTCCTTGCATACCTTATTTACCTTTTCTACGATATTCAGTTCATCCTCATACAGGAAATGGAATTTGCTTTCCTTTGTTTCCAGTGTTTCCAGAACCTTTTCAGCCAGAGCCTTGCCGCCCTCGCCGCCGTTAGCCCAAACCTTCGCTACGGCAAAGGTTGCGCCCATGGATTCGCAGCGTTCCTTCACATAAGCAACCTCTGCATCTGTATCAGCTACGAAATGGTTCAGTGTTACCACAACGGGAACGCCGTATTTCTGAATATTTTCAATGTGCTTTTCCAGATTCACAAAGCCCTTTGCCAGAGCATCCAAATTTTCATTGGACAGATCTGCCTTCGGCACACCGCCGTTATATTTCAGCGCACGCACGGTTGCAACCAGAACAACCGCATCGGGCTTCAGGCCTGCCTTACGGCACTTGATATCAAAGAATTTTTCAGCGCCCAGATCTGCGCCGAAGCCTGCCTCTGTTACAACATAATCCGCAATTTTCATTGCTGTTTTTGTTGCCATAACGGAGTTACAGCCATGTGCGATATTTGCGAAGGGGCCGCCGTGGATGATTGCCAGTGTGTTTTCCAGTGTCTGCACTACGTTAGGCTGCAGTGCATCCTTCAAAAGAACTGTCATTGCGCCGTCTGCGCCAATCATTTTTGCTGTTACGGGTTCATCCTCATAGGTGTAGCCAACGATGATTCTGCCCAGCATTTCCTTCAGCTGCTTCAAATCATTTGCCAGACAGAAGATTGCCATGATTTCGGAAGCAACGGTAATCTGGAACGCGTCCTCTCTGGGTACGCCGTTTACCTTGCCGCCCAAGCCGGAAATCACATTTCTCAGCTGTCTGTCATTCAGGTCTACACAGCGCTTCCATGCAATTCTTCTGGGGTCAATGTTCAGCTCATTGCCCTGCTGAATGTGGTTATCCACCATGGATGCCAAGAGGTTATTTGCTGTTGTGATGGCGTGCAAATCGCCGGTAAAGTGCAGGTTGATATCCTCCATGGGAACCACCTGTGCATAGCCGCCGCCGGCAGCGCCGCCCTTTACGCCCATGCAGGGCCCCAAGGAAGGCTCACGCAGGCAGGTAATCGCATTCTTGCCCATCTGCTGCAATGCCTCTGTCAGGCCGATGGTAACGGTTGTTTTGCCTTCGCCTGCGGGGGTAGGGTTCACCGCTGTTACCAGAATCAGCTTTGCATCGGGGTTATCTTTGATTTTGTCGTAATATTTGCTGCTGATTTTGCCCTTGTATTTGCCGTAGCAATCTACATATTCTTCGGGAATCCCTGCTTTTTCAGCAACCTTCAGGATATGCTCCATGTTACATTCCTGCGCAATCTGTAAGTCTGTTTTAAACATTCGAAAAATCTCCTCTCTGCTTTGGCGGTATTCCGCTGTTCCACATCTGATACAAGGGACGGTGCGTTTTTTTACCGAAAATTTTCCATAAAAAAAGCCGCACCCAATCCAAGCATCATCGCCCAGACGGTCGGCATTCGAATAGTCATACTCCATGTGGTTGTCTCCACTTCCGTCAGTCATATGACCCTATGCCGATAATACTATACTTGTCTGTTTTTGTCAATCCATTTCAATCAAAAACAGAAAAAAGGATTGCAGCGTGCTTCTGCAATCCCTTATCGGCAGCTTTAAATCTCATCGGGAACTGCGCCCGTCATTTCCTCCCATTCGCTTTTCGTAATGAGAACCTTTCGGGGCTTACTGCCCTCCTCCGGGCCGACAATGCCCTGCTTCTCCAAATCATCCATCAGCCTTGCCGCGCGGTTATAGCCGATGCGAAATTGTCTTTGCAGCATGGAAACAGATGCCTTTTCCTTTTCCAGAATCAAATCAACCGCCTGAGAGAAAAATTCATCCGAATCCTCCGCCGCACCACCAACCTTGCCGGCAGCGGTAATTTGGTCGATGGTTTCCTGTGTATAATTAGGCTTGCTGCTCTTTTTCAGAAAATCGACAATAGCTTCGACCTCCTGATCCGTCACAAATGCGCCCTGCAAACGAGAGGGCTTGCTTTGTCCCGAAGGATAGAACAGCATATCGCCCTTCCCCAGCAGCTTTTCCGCCCCGACCATATCCAGAATCGTTCTGGAGTCAATGCCGGAGGATACGGCAAACGCCAGTCTGGAAGGGATATTCGCCTTGATTACCCCCGTAATGACATCCACAGAGGGACGCTGTGTCGCAATAATCAGGTGCATCCCTGCTGCACGCGCCATCTGCGCCAAACGGCAGATAGCATCCTCCACCTCGCCCGGTGCTGCCATCATCAGGTCTGCCAATTCATCAATGATAATGACAATCTGGGGCATTTTGCCCTTTTCGTCACCCTTTTCTTCCATCAATTTATTAAAGCCCTTAATATCTCTGACACCATGGGCAGCAAAATCATTATATCTTTGCAGCATCTCACGCACCGCCCAATTCAGCGCAGAGGCTGCCTTTTTCGGATCTGTCACAACAGGAATCAGCAAATGCGGAATCCCGTTATACACGCTCAGCTCTACCACCTTCGGGTCAACCAGAAGCAGCTTAACCTCCTTGGGGTCTGCCTTATAAAGAATACTCGTAATCAGCGTATTGATGCAGACCGATTTCCCCGAACCCGTTGCGCCCGCAATCAGCAGGTGCGGCATTTTTGCAATATCCGTCACAACAGGGTTGCCTGCAATATCCTGCCCCAGTGCAAAGGCGAGCTTAGAGGGGTGCTGCTTGAAGGCATCGCTTTCCAGCAGCGTCCGCATATAAACCGACTGCGTTTCCTTATTCGGCACCTCAATGCCGACTGCCGCCTTGCCGGGAATGGGCGCTTCAATACGAATCCCGCTCGCCGCCAGATTCAGCGCGATATCATCCGCCAAATTCACAATCTTGCTGACCTTTACGCCTTGGCTCGGCGAAAGCTCATAGCGCGTCACAGTAGGGCCCCTGCTGATTTGGATTACCTTTGCATCCACGCTAAAGCTTTTCAGCGTGGTTTCCAGCTTTCTTGCATTTTCAAATAATTCCGAACGGTTGCTGCCGTTGCCCGTCTGCGGGTCTTTTCCCAGCAGCGTAATCGGCGGAAAGATATACGGCCTTTCCTCCTCGACAGGTGCCGTCTCCTTCCTTGGCTCATGTATATCTGCCGCCGGCTTCGCGTCCTCCGCCTCTGCCGCTTCTTCGGATTCCTCCGCTTCCTCTGCCTGCGTTTCTTCCACAGTCTCCTCCTCCATCATTGCAATGGGGATTTCTTCCTCGGCAGCGGACGTTTCCTTTCTCGGCACAACGGTTTTGCCCATGTCCTCCTCCGGCAGAATATCAATGCTGATGCTTTCCTCGCGTGGCTTTTCCGCAAAGATTTCCGCAAACAATGCATCCGCCGCATCGGATTCTGTTGCCTGCAGTTTCACCTGCTCCTCTGCCGGCATTGCCGCTGCTTCTCGGATAGAAGGCGTTTCTGCGGCTTTTTCGTCGTGCGCTTCCTTCGGCACAGCCTCCGGCTTTTCCTCTCTGCGCACCGCAACCTCTGCGCCGTTTTCCTTCACAAAATCAAAAATCGGTTCCCGTTTTTTCGTTTCCAGAATCAAAGGCTTCTTGCGGAACACCGTTTCCTCCACATAGGGCGTTTCGCTGCTGTTCTCCTGTACCTCGATATTGAAATCCTCACGATTCATCCTTCTGCGGCGCTGCGCCTTTTTCGCCTGCCGCTCCGCTTCCAGCTCCTCCTGCTGGCGAATCCGCTCGGCTTTATTCTTGATTTTTTCGTTTTTCACCTTCCGTCTCGCCTTGCGGTGCGCATTAGCATCCCCAAGGGCATGGAAGAAGGATTTTCCTGTTGCCATGACGATGGAAATAATTCCTGTCGCCAATAGGACAATGACGCTCCCAAGGGTGTCCAATGCCCTGTCCAGTCCACCGCCAATCAGTCCACCTGTCAGCCCTCCATTTGTAAACGCACCTGCGCCGTAAAGCACACCACAGCGTTTGAAAAAGCCAAGGCTTTCTACCACCTGAATCGGGTGCAGCACCTGCGCAAAGGCGGCTACGGTCAGCAAAAACAGCCCCGCCCCGATGCCGCGCACAAGCGGATATCGCTTTTCCTCGCTCACCAGCATCCAAATGCAGTAGGCAATCACGCAGATGGGCAGAAAAAGCCCGCCAAGCCCGAAAAGTCCCTTGAAAAAGCTGCTGATGATGCCGCCGATGATGCCCATTTTTTCCGTCAGCAGGCTGATGAATACAATAATTGATGCAACAATAATCAGAAGCAGAATGACCTCATCCAAAATACTGTCCCCAAAACGGGCAGGCTGCGCCGTCATTCTGGTGGTCTCTTTTCTCGCTCCCGTTTCCTTTTTTGCTGTTTCCCTTCCGGCACTGCTCCTTGCCGTTGCTTTTTTCACAGACGGCGATTTTGCAGTGGTTTTGGCAGTTTTTTTCTTATTTTTCTGTTCCGCCAAAGCTCTCACCTCATCTATTTCCATATCCTTCAGATAAAAATTTTCTAATACATAATTTTATCACAAAATTCCTTTGCACGCAAATATACCTTGGCTTCCGCAAAAACCAAGGTATCCTGTTTTTTTCGTTATTTCGATTGCAAGGAAAGCGCCACCACAGTCCCCAGAATCAGCGCAAAGCCAACCAGGTCTATGCCTTGGAATTTTGCGTGCAAAAAGAGAAGGGAAACGATGACCGCCGTAATCGGCTCCACCATCCCAAGCAGGCTTCCCATGAAGGGTCCTACAACGCTGACCCCCTTCAAATAGAGCGAAAATGCGATTGCCGTACCAATCACAACCACGCCTGCCGTTGCCAGAAGGGTTTCCGGGTCAAAAGGAACGGCATAGCTCCAGGGGCGCACAAAGGGCAGCATTGCCACACCTGCAAGCAGCATGGCATAGCCCACAACGGCATATACGCCATAATGCCGCAATAAATCCCCGGAAAGCAGATTATACGCCGCACCGCCTGCCGCCGCACCCAAGCCAAACAGCAGCGCCACAGTTGTAATGCTCATGCTGCGGATATTACCATGCGTACTGATCAGAAACACCCCCAGCAAAGCACAAAAAATCGCTCCTGTTTCCATTTTGCGAGGCAGTCGCTTTTCCTTAAAGCAAACAATCCCCAAAATCAGCAAGGGTGCCAAGGACTGCAACACCGTTGCCGTGCCTGCATTGGAATACTGGACTGCCGCAAAATAGGTATACTGACAGGTCAGCATACCGAAAACGGAAAATACAAGCAATCTTCTTGCATCCGCGCCATTCCTCCAGACATCCCCCATGCGCTTTTTCGTCAGAATCAATCCTGCCAGAACCAGCAGCGCCCCTGCGAAAACCAGACGCACCGTAACAAGCCATTCCGCACTAATTCCCTTCTTCTGAAATAAATATTGCCCAAAGCAGCCGGAAAGCCCCCAACAAATGCCGCCCGCGAGGGTAAGGCAAATTCCTGCTGTCCGCTTTGTCTTTTGTTGTTCCATATTTTTCACCTCAGGTAACAGAATAATATATTTTTTCGGGTTTTTCAACAAGAAAAAAGGTACTGACCCTTCGATCAGTACCCTGTGTTGTTAAAGGTTATTATGAAGCACTCGGAAAAATCAGATTGTGTAGCCCTGTGCCTTCAGTGCTGCAACCATTTCTTCATAGTGTGCTTTGTTTCTTGTTTCAACGGTTACGTTTACAACTACATTGCTTACTGCTACGCCTTTTGCTCTTCTGTCGTGGTTTACATCCAGAATGTTTGCGCCTGTCTGTGCAATAATCTGCAGCAGCTGAATCAGCTGACCGGGCTTATCTGCCATCATTACAGAGAATTCAGCAATTCTGCCGTTTTCCTGCAGACCCTTGTCGATGATTCTGTCCAGTACGTTTACGTCTACGTTACCGCCGGAAACTACGCATACAACATTTTTGCCCTTGATATCTACTTTATTTGTCATAGCTGCTGCTACGGAAACTGCGCCTGCGCCTTCTGCTACCATTTTGTGTTTTTCCAGCAGCATCAGGATTGCGGATGCGATTTCAGCTTCTGTTACAGTTACGATGCCATCAACATATTTCATGCAAGCCTCGAATGTCAGTGTGCCGGGCTCCTTAACTGCGATACCGTCAGCCATTGTGGAAACGCTAGCCAGCTTTTCGATTTTCTTATGTTCGATGGACTGCTTCATGGAAGGAGCGCCTGCTGCCTGTACGCCATATACCTTGCAGTTGGGGTTGATGCTCTTGATTGCGCAAGCAACACCGGAAATCAGACCGCCGCCACCGATGGGAACGAATACAACGTCAGCTTCGGGCAGTTTTTCCATGATTTCCAGACCAACAGTACCCTGACCTGCCATTACATATTCATCATTGAAGGGGTGCAGGAATGTGTAGCCCTTTTCCTGCTGCAGTTCTACTGCCTTTGCAGCAGCATCATCATATACACCGGGAACCAGAACAACCTCTGCGCCGTAGCTCTTTGTAGCTTCTACTTTAGCCAGAGGAGCACCTGCGGGCATGCAGATAGTAGCCTTGATGCCTTTTTTCTGTGCTGCCAGAGCAACGCCCTGTGCATGGTTACCTGCGGAACAAGCGATTACACCCTTGGAAGCTTCTTCTTCTGTCAGGCTTGCTGTTTTTACATAAGCACCTCTCAGTTTGAAGGAGCCTGTTACCTGCATATTTTCGCATTTGATGTATACGTTTGCGTTAGGGTTGATAAAAGCGGATTCGTACAAAGGTGTTACTCTTGCAACGCCTTCCAGTGTTTTTTTTGCGTCCTGAATCATTTCCAGTGTAAGCATTTTTTCTTCCTCCTAGTGTCTTTTATATAATATGTTTTGTCTTTTTATCAAGGACATTTTTCTGTCCTTGTCTCTCTCTCAAGTACGCATAAATTATAGTACGCAAATGCGATTCCGTCAACAGCTATTTGTGATTTTTTAGACATTTTTTGCGATTTTGTTAAAAATTCCGACAAATCCGCCAAATATGCACATTTTTCCGCACACTGCAAAATGAAATCCCCTTCTATTGTGCGTTTTTCCAATAAAAAAGTATCCCTATCATTAGGATAGAGATACTCAATTTTCCCGTTTTTTCTTGGTTTATGCGGAAACACCGCTGTTTCCTCTGCTGCTTTTGCGCTTCCGCATCCGCTGCAGGGGCTTTCTGTTTTCATTATAAACATATTCGGGAGCTGCCTTGCCGTTTACAACATCCTCTGTGATAATGCAGCGTTCCACGTTTGTCTGTGTCGGGATTTCATACATAATCGGGTTAATGAATTCCTCTACAATAGAACGCAGCCCACGCGCGCCGGTTTCCCGTTCCATTGCCTTTCTTGCGATGGCACGCAGTGCTTCCTCCTTAAACTCCAGAATGACATCATCCAGTGCAAAAAGATATTCATACTGCTTTGTCAGCGCATTCTTGGGCTCTGTTAAAATATGCACAAAGGCATCCTCGTCCAGATTATCCAGCGTTACCACAACCGGCAGACGACCGATAAATTCCGGAATCAGACCATATTTCAGCAAATCCTGCGGCATGAGACTCTGCAAAAGCTCGTCATTTGTTTTATCCAGCTTGCTCTGCACCTCTGCACCAAAGCCAATCACCTTATGCCCCATACGGTTCTGAATGATTTTTTCAATGCCGCCAAAGGCACCGCCGCAGATGAAAAGGATATTGGTTGTATCAATCTGGATAAATTCCTGATGCGGGTGCTTTCTGCCGCCCTGTGGAGGCACGCTTGCCACAGTCCCCTCCAGAATTTTCAGCAGTGCCTGCTGTACGCCTTCGCCGCTGACATCTCTGGTGATAGATACATTTTCGCTTTTCTTTGTGATTTTATCAATTTCATCGATATAGATAATGCCGCGTTCTGCCTTATCCACATCATAATCCGCCGCCTGAATCAGCTTGAGCAGGATATTCTCCACATCCTCGCCGACATAGCCTGCTTCGGTCAAAGAGGTTGCATCCGCAATCGCAAAGGGTACATTCAGCACCTTTGCCAAGGTCTGTGCCAGAAGGGTTTTCCCTGTCCCTGTAGGCCCAACCAGAAGGATATTGCTCTTTTGCAGCTCTACATCCTCTGCCTTGGTATCCATATAAATGCGTTTATAGTGGTTATACACCGCAACCGCCAAAGCCTGCTTTGCTCTGCTCTGCCCGATGACATATTCATCCAGCGTTTCCTTAATCTCCTTCGGCTTCGGCACATTGAAATTTTCATCCTTATTTGCCAGCACATCATATTCTTCCTCGATAATGTCCGAGCAGAGGTCGATACATTCATCGCAGATATATACATTCGGGCCGGCAATCAGCTTTTTCACCTGATCCTGCGTTTTTCCGCAGAAGGAGCAGTGCAGCTTATTCATATCTTCCGTTTTCCCTGCCATTTATCCTCTCTCCTTTGTCTGAGGCTTTGTGATGACAGCATCAATCAAACCGTAGGCTTTTGCCTCCTCAGCGCTCATAAAGTTATCGCGTTCTGTGTCTCTTTCCACTTCTTCCACAGGCTTGCCTGTATTTTCCGCCAAAATCTGATTCAGCTTTGCTTTGGTGCGCAGGATATTTTCCGCATGGATACGGATATCCGTTGCCTGCCCTCTTGCGCCGCCGCTGGGCTGATGGATCATGACCTCTGCATTGGGCAGAGCATATCTCTTGCCCTTTGCACCGCCTGCCAGAAGGAATGCGCCCATGCTTGCCGCCATACCGATACAGATGGTGGATACATCAGGCTTGATATACTGCATGGTATCATAAATTGCCATGCCTGCCGTTACAGAACCACCGGGGCTGTTGATGTAGAGGTTGATGTCCTTATCGGGATCCTCTGCTGCCAGAAACAGCAGCTGCGCCACAACCAGACTTGCGGTTACATCATTTACCTCTTCCCCCAGAAAAATGATTCTGTCCTTCAGCAATCTGGAATAAATATCATAAGAACGTTCGCCACGGTTGGACTGTTCTACGACCATAGGTACTAAACTCATTATGATTCCTCCAATCTTATATTATCTAAATAGGCACAGTTTCCTGTGCCTATCTGCATTGCAATATTTCCAAGGCTTCGCCTTTTTGTTGCTTTTTTCTTATGCTTCTTATGCTTCTTTGATGACTGCGTTGTCTTCGATTACCTTCATGGCAGCTCTTACCAGCATATCCTGTCTCAGGGCGTTCTTATCGTCTTCCTGAATCATATCCAGCATTGTCTTGCCGTCTACGCCGTAGCTTTCGCCGTATTTGATAACCTCTGCATCCAGATCTTCATCGGAGATAACCAGATTTTCAGCCTTTGCGATTGCTTCCAGCATCAGTCTTGCATCTACGCTCTTCATGGATGTATCCTTGAAGGTTTCTCTCATGGTTTCTTCATTTGTACCCATGTACTGATAGTAAACATCCATGGACAGACCCTGACGAACGATATTTTCTTCAAATTCTCTCATCATGCTGTCAATCTTGTTATCATACATAACCTGAGGCACTTCCATCTTGCAGTTTGCAACTGCTGCATCCAGCAGCTTATCGCCCTGCAGCTGTTTTGCCTTTTCTGTCTTCTCTGCAGCCAGTTTAGCCAGAATATCTGCTTTGTATTCATCCAGAGTGGAGAATTCAGAAACATCTTCTGCAAATGCGTCATTCAGTTCGGGCAGTTCCTTTGCTGTAATACCGTTTACCTTAATTGCGAATACAGCTGCCTTGCCTGCCAGCTCAGGTGCATGGTAAGCTTCGGGGAAGGTTACGTTGATATCAAATTCTTCGCCGATGTTGTGGCCAACAATCTGATCCTCAAAGCCTTCGATGAAGGAATGAGAGCCCAGCTCCAGATCAAAGCCTTCTGCCTTGCCGCCATCAAAAGCAACGCCGTCAACGGAGCCCAGATAGTCAATGTTTACAACATCGCCCAGCTGTGCTGCTCTGTCTGTTACTTCAATCTTTCTTGCGTTCTGCTTCTGCACCTTTTCCAGTTCCTTCATAACGTCTTCATCTGTTACTTCTGCGGAAACCTTTTCTACTTCCAGACCCTTATACTGACCCAGTTCCACTTCAGGCTTTACAGTTACATCGCAGATGAATTTTGCGCCCTTGCCGGACTGAATATAGTCAATATCCAGAGTGGGAGCGGAAACAACGTCCAGACCCAGTTCCTTTACTGCTGCCATGTATTCATCGGGGAAGATGTGGTTGATTGCATCTTCATAGAAAAAGCCTTCGCCATACTGTGCTTCAATCAGCTTTCTGGGTACTTTACCCTTTCTGAAGCCGGGCAGAGACAGATTATTTTTGTGTTTGTTGTAAGCAAAAGCCATGCCCTGTTCCAGTACTTCTGCGCTTACTTCAAAAGAAAGTTTTACTGCTGTTTTTTCTTTGCTGATTAATGTTGCGTTCATTGTAAGAAGTTCCTCCTTAAAGATATTCGTTTTTTATGACAACTTTGTCTTTATTTTCTAAATGATGCTGCCATGTTGAGTTACAGTACGCTAAAACTGCACAATCACAGTAGATTATAACACACTGAATTTTGAAAATCTACAGGTAAATGCAAATTTTCCGTCTGTTTTCAACAAAAATACACCTAATATACCTCATATTCCGCCGAAATCAATTCCGCTTCTGTGCTTTTCTCCATGAAATTCAGAATATGCTGCAGCATACGCTCCGCATGGCTTTTTTCATTGCTGACACAGGCAAAGCCAACCACGAGCATTTTATGCTCCTCCTGCCTGTCCACCTCTGCCACGGAGGCGTTAAATTTATGTCTCGTTTTTTCCACCAGACTTTTGACCACCATCCGCTTTTCCTTCAAGCTGGAAACCCATTCTGCGCGAAAGGTTGCCTCACAAATCCCTACAAACACATGAGTCCCTCCTTTCCGGTTTTGTTAAAAGAAAGGTAAAAGAAAAAATCGGTCTTGATTGTCCTCAAAACCGATTCTTCTAAGCGCGAGACGAGATTCGAACTCGCGACCCTCGCCTTGGCAAGGCGATGCTCTACCACTGAGCCACTCGCGCATATCGTTTTTTCGACAAGATGTATCTTATCAAACTTTTAGAAGCTTGTCAACATCTTTCATTCATTTTTGCTTTCTCCTTTGATAAAGGGAAAAGCGCGAGACGAGATTCGAACTCGCGACCCTCGCCTTGGCAAGGCGATGCTCTA
>ERZ832317.49-NODE-49-length-141319-cov-137.974948_pt1 | contig 141319 bp, 127 predicted proteins | sample MGYA00519695_ERZ832317 | MGnify/ENA primary metagenome ERZ832317 (study PRJEB31850, sample SAMEA3708726) | human gut metagenome | biome: human gut; feature: human-associated habitat; material: faeces | place: China | collected 2014 ...
TCGATTTGATACAACGCTCAGAAACTGGGAATCATGGAACTACATCGCTTTTTCCGTTATGCTATTGAGAAAATGTGCAAGGAAAAGAAAAGTTTAAATCACTTCAATATCTGATATTAATTCAAATCTTTCTTTTGTTGATGAATGCATAAAAATAGTTCGCATCTTCATATCGTGCGCCCACAGAGAACCGCTCTGAATCCGACTTTACGGATTACACGATATGAAGATGCGAAATGTAGGTTCATAATGGGCAATACAAATATACGAAAAAATCCCCAATAAAATGGGGGACTAAATTATATTTTGTATATTTACACCCAATAGGCGGATGCTTACCGGATGCTTACGAATGCTATTTTTCTAATTAAACATAATACGGATTATATTCATTATACGTTTATCAAAAAACGTAAGTATATTTAAAGGAAAACGCCTAAGCGTTTTGATTTAAACGCAAGTGCGTTTGAGTTAAAAACACAAGGACGTTTGAAACGCAAAGGCGTTTTGATATGAATGTACTTGCGTTTTTTGAGGCCTTATTCGCACGATTCTATACATCAATAAACAGATGATCTAAAAAAACCATTTTTATTCGTTCTTAGGGCTTGATATTGCCGATTCTGCAAATCATAAGAACAAGGGCCGAATCCATACAAGATGGGAACGGCCCCCCTGAGAATTCGTTTTTCTAAGACAAAACTTTATTTAATCACCAAAATCGGCGTGTTGGAATGGAAAATCATCCGACGGGCAATGCTGGGATTAAACAAACGTGCAAAGACGTTCCGCTTGTAATTTGACAGACACAGCACGTCAATGCCTTTCTCCTTGACATATTCGTCCAAATTGCTGAGCAGACTTTCTCCGCCCAACATGTCGTAATCAATTGTCAGCTGCGGATATTGCTTCTTGAAATATTCCTGGATGCCCACCAGCTTGATTTCATTCCACGTACGCTTCTGCGCATTGTCGCTCAGATGGATGAACGATACTTCAAAATGATAATCCTTGAAAGTCGTTACCAGTGAGTCGAATGCAATCAAGTCGCGCTGGTCAAAGCTGGTAAAGAATGCCACCTTATGGATTTCATCGAAGTTTTTCTTCTGTGCATTTTTGGGGATGGCATAGACAAATACCGGACTACGGTCGATGATTTCGGCCGTTACACTACCGATAAGATCCATTTCCTTCTCACCTTTTCCGCGCGTTCCCATAATGATTATGAGCGGCTTTTCCTCGCGGGCATAATGCAGGATTTCTTCTTCCGGTACACCTTCTTTTAGAGTGCAAGTGTACTTCACATCAGGAAGTTCTCCTTTCTGAATCCGTTCTTTAATACTGTTTATCAGATTGTTAAGTTGTTCATGGATACTATCAAGCATGCTCTTGATGCCCAGTTCATGTTCCATCGGCAACCCGTAGTTTTCTGTCGCATACTGCAAACTCGGCATGTATACCGGACTGAAATACACGTGCATCAGCACTACTTCTGCCTGTATCTTGGCTGCAAAATTGAAACCGAATTCACAGGCAGCCATCGAATAATCGGAAAAGTCGACCGGTATCAGCACCTGCTTACCATGCTTTTCTTCCGTTTTTTCCTCATTGACCACATCTTCGGCCAACCACGCAGAACTTTCAATGATTTTCAATGCCCTGGGCAGATCACTTTCGCGGATGCGTATTCTCACGCCCGAAGAAATGACAGGCTGAATCAGGTTGACATTATGGATGCAAGCCTCAATTCCTTCATTTTCAAGCACATTCTTTAGAATCTGGGCTTTAGAATAAGTAAGAATGGCCAGTGTTACAAGTTTTTCTTCCATGGCTTCTGCATTTTTAGGTTAATATCATATTATCGAATAAACAATAAGGGCCGTAACAGGAACGGATACTCTCCCACTCTCTTGTTACAGCCCTTATCTTATATCAAGCGCGTTGTTCTTCCTTCAGAATGGCTATTGCCTTATCGAGTACCGTAGTATCGTCAAGCATCACCAGTCCGCCGTCAGGCCCTGGTTCGAGATGGATACCTACGCTTTTTCCGTCCTTGAAGTTATGTCCGCCAAAGAAATTACGCACCGTTTCCACGCTGAGATTCAACTCATCCGCAATGCGATGCATGCTTCCCGCGGGCAAAGAATCTTTGATTTTACGAAGTTCGTTAAAGGTTATTGTTCTGTTCATAGTAGTCATAATTAAGTGTTAGACAAAATGTTGTTTTTAATATCGATTTAAATATAGCAAAAGATTGTGACAGCACAAACTTTCCAACTGTTTTTTTCGAAAATATCTTACTTTCTGGTCAGAAATGCAGACCTTTTGCCACTATCATTCCTCCGATTATCGCATAGAGATAAGTCAGTAGCAGTGTGGCATGCAGAATGGATATGTCATCCTTGGTATATCCGCCCTTGGTGTATTGGGTGGAGATATACTGCGGACAATCGAAGAATTTCTTGCGCAGACGTGCGTACAGCAGGTACACAAGCACACCGACAACCGATCCGGCCACTGCCCCGCACAAAATATCGCCGGGATAATGGACACCTAAATACATACGTGAGTACGAGGGAATCATTGCCCACAGAAACATCATGCAGGTGAAAGGCAGATAGCGCACCAGCAACGAAGCAAACATCGCTACGGCAAAGGTATTGGCGGCATGGCTGGAGATAAATCCATACAAGCCTCCCCGATAGTCGTTCACCGTCTGCACCAGGTACATCAGTTCAGGGTCCTGAGTGGGACGAAAACGGGCAAAATAAGGCTTGCAGAGTCCCGACGCAAACTGATCGGCCAGCGTAACGCACAAAGCAAACATCAGCGTGATGACTATTCCTTGCGGCACACGGTTATTCTTAAACACGACATACAGCAACACCAGTACGGCCGGAATCCATGTCTTAGTGTCTGTCACTGTCCACATGAATCCATCCCAGAACAAGGAGTCGCTTCCGTTAAGAGAAAGTAGCAAAGCCTTGTCGGCCTCTATGAGTTGCTGTATGTCTGCCATTTATGCTTATCTGAATTAAATGATTTCAATTGCTTCCGTCTTCACCCAGCCTTTGTTGCCGTCTTCCAGGCGGATTTCCTTCCAGCCTTTCATCGAATTGTCCTCGATGAAGACTTTCGTACCTTCATGCAACACAAACAAGTCGGTTCCGCTTTCGTTCGGCGTACTCTTGACATTGATTGTCGGCTCCATCACAATGGCTCCCGTACGGTCTACCAGCTCCGCTTTCTGTTCACTGGCAAAAATATTGCTGCACACCGTCACAATCAGAAATACCACCGCTCCGATGAATCCGGTTTTCTTTATCCAAAGGCGGTTGCCGAAGATATAAAAAGAGACTCCTATCAGCAAAAGAATGAACGAGAAAATTCCCACATAGCCCCAGCTCTGTTCGCTCATCATGTTGACCAGCGATTTATACCATGTCACGATGAACACCTCGGCAGTAGGCGTAATCTTGTCCACCGTCTTGCTGCGTGCCATGCCCAGATTAAAGCGAATATCCGCATCTCCCGGATTCAGGAGAAGGGCCCGTTCGTAGTTGAGCACTGCCTTGGCCGTATTCTTCAGCTTGAAGTACGCGTTTCCAAGATTATAATAGATGTCGGCCGATTCCCCCTGCGTCTGCAGGATTTCTTCATACAAGGACGCTGCCTCGCTGAACTTTTCCTTCTGGTATGCTTCGTCAGCTTCCGCTTTTGTGGTAGCTGCCACGGCAAACTGAATATACCCAATCAGGCCTATCAATAATAAAGATAATTTCTTCATATTTAGTCTGCTCTCCTATCCGTTTTAATGTTTGATACTGTTTTCCATTTTACTGATGACTTCCACAGAAGCGGAATATACCTTGTCCATCGCCTCGTTCTCGTTGCCCGGAGCATAACGTGCATATTCACATTCGTTGAGCACACCGATGAACTCGGCAATCAAGGCTTCCTGCACACCGTAGTTGGTCAGTTCGGCTTCAATGTTGTCTTTCGACAGCTGAGATACCGGAATACTGAGCTTGTCGCTGATGTATCCCCACAAAGCCTTCAGCACTTCGTCATAGAACTCATTCTTCTTGTTTTCTGCCAGCAACTTACCAGCCAGTTTCATACGGCGGGTAGCCACCTTGTTGGCTTTCTTGGTCTTCACCTTCGCCACGTTGGCATTTTCAAGGGCTTTCTGGCGATAAATCACTGCAAAGACAACGAACAGCAGCAACGGAATCAGGTAGCACAGGTAATATCCCACGGTGCCGAAGAAAAAGTCTCCCTTCGGACGAAGTGAAGAATCGCCCAACTTAATGAAGCGGATATCCTTACCCAGCATCTTCACGCTCTCCTTGTTGGTGAAGTCTGAAATCACCTGATCGGCATTTCCCTGTCCTTTGGCAACCTTCAGGTTGTAAGCCTCTGTTTTCAGGGTCTTGTAGCTGTTGCTCTTCAGGTCAAAGTAGGTAAATTCTATTGCCGGAATCGTAAAGTTGCCGGCATGACGCGGAATCGCCAGATATTCGAATGTCTTCGTACCCGTCAGTCCGCTGTTGGTCAGCTTATAATCATCGGTCACTTTCGGGTCATAGATTTCGAAATCCTGCGGGAATTTTACTTCCGGTGTACCGATAAGCTTCATGTTTCCTGTACCGCTCAGTGTCAGTTTAATAGTCACAGCATCGTTGGTCTTTACGTCAGTCGCATTGATAGACGATGCCAGTTTAAACTCACCCACTGCTCCAGAGAATCCGGCCGGTTTGGCAGGAAGCAGCTGCACGTTAATCACTACTTTCGGAGTCGTAATTTTCTTCTTCACTTCCACGTATCCTCCGCCATTGAAGAAAGCATCAAACGGGTCGTCCGAAATGGTCTGCTGGGCAACCACCCCATCAAATGTAATGGAAGGGATTTCCAGTTTACCCGTCTGTTGCGGGAACAGCACATACTGACTCCATACAGTCGTATTGTAGTTCCGTCCTTTATAATGTTCCAGTGTGAAAGTCTTCTGCTGCGGCAATTCTACCTCCTGCGTATGGAAACCCTTCAGATCGGGCATCTTGCCATACAACTGACGCAGATTCACCACGGTATATACCTTATAAGTCAGCAGAATGGCTTCCTGCTCGTGTACGGTGGTCTTGCTGGCTGTAGCCGTGATAAACAAATCATTGGCTGAGATACGGCTACCTGCTGCCTGGCTGCGTGAAGAAGAAGCACTGCCTCCTCCGTTGTTGCCACTATTCCCCGAGGTCTGGTCCTGCGGAAGCACCTTGATGGAAATGGCATTGGAAAAGACTTTCTCTCCATTTACCTCTACACTGGCTGCCGGAATGGTATACGTACCAGGATTTCCTGCCAAGAGGATATAAGTGAACGCCGTAGAACTGTTCGATGTACGCTTTCCGTTGATAATCTGAATACTGCTCTGCTGAGAGCGGCTCGGTCCCATCAGCACGTCAAAGCCCTTGATGGAAGGAGCACGGAAATCCTTGATGTCTTGCGAATTGACCGTGAATACCAGGCGCACCTGGTCACCGCTTACCACCACGTCGGCAGCTTCTGCCACAAAGCGTACCTTGTCGGCAGCTTTCACCTGCCACGCCGCAAGTATCGTAAAAAGTAAGAATATTATCTTTCGCATTATTCTGTTATTTATAATTATTCATTTGTTCTTCATTGCTTCCAGCCTTACCAGTCTTTTTCCAGCTTGCGTCCCTGCACCTGAATCTGCTTCTTCACCTTATCCTGCACGTTCTTTTCGTCCTGCATCACGGCGTTGAGCAACTGCTGGGCATTTTCCTTCGACATCTGGTTCTGGTTTTGCTGCTGTTGCTGCGGATTCTGCTGCTGTTCTTTCTTGTTCTGGTCTTGCTGGTCCTTGTTCTGCTGCTTGTCATCCTGCTTCTGGTCCTGCTTGTTTTGCTGCTGGTCCTGATTCTGCTGGTTCTGCTGCTGATCTTTCAACTGCTTCTGCGCCAGTGCCAGGTTGTAGCGGGTTTCATTATCCTTCGGATTGTTGCGCAAGGACTGCTTATAGGCTTCAATACACTGCGGCAACTGTTTGGACGACTGCAAAATGACTCCCATATTGTGGTAAATCTGTGCCAGCTTCTTCTTGTCCTTTTCCAAACGAGACGCTGCATCAAACTGCTCCATAGCCTCTTTGGCCTTTTCCTGCATCATCAGCGCATTTCCCAGATTGTACATGGCATCGGCCGACTTGGGATTCAGCTCCAGCGCCTTCCGGTAGTCTACTTCCGCCTTGACAAACAAACTGTCCTTGTAAAGCTTGTTGCCGCTTCGCAGATAATCACGGTCTGTTTTCTGTCCGTATCCGGCCACGGCAGTCAGGGCCAGACACATACACAGAATATATCCTTTCACTTTCATCTCCAGTTTCATTTAAAGAGTTTCACATTCTTGAAGAGCGGATTCTTGCGGTTCAGAATCATCAGGTCGGCAGCCAGCAAAAGAATAGCCAGCCAGGCCAGCACCTGGAACTGCTCGTCGAACTCCGTAAAGACCTGTGTCTCTACATCCGCCTTCGCCAGTTTGTTTATTTCCGCATTCAGTGCCCTTTCGGCATTGTTGGTATTGTCTACACGCACGTAAATACCGTTTCCGGCTTTAGCAATCTCCTGACACATCTGCTCGTTCAGACGGGTCACTACCACATTACCATCCTTATCGCGACGGAATTCATTGGTACCTTCCACCGGAATAGGTGAACCGTCGGGTAAACCTACTCCTAATACAAATACACGCATACCCTTCTTGGCAGCCTCCTGAGCAGCCTCGATAGCTCCTCCTTCGTGGTTCTCACCATCGGTAATCAGCACGATGGCACGTCCTACCCCTTCATTCGGAGTGAAACTCTTCATAGCCAGGTCGATGGCGCCGCGGATGTCCGTACCCTGTGTGGTAATCAAGGAAGGAGAAATCGTCTCCAGAAACATCTTGGCCGATACATAGTCGCTCGTAATCGGGAGCTGTGTGAAAGCTTCACCTGCAAACACAATCATGGCCACTTTATCGTTGTTGAAGGTCTCTACCAGACGGGAAATCAGCTTCTTCGATTTTTCCAGACGGCTAGGAGTGACATCCTGTGCCAGCATAGAGTTTGAAATATCCAGTGCCACCACCGTTTCCACACCCTGACGCTTCACCGTTTCCATCTTTGAACCGAACTGCGGACGAGCCAGCATGAAAATAACCATGGCCAGCGCAGAAAGCGTCAGCCAAAATTTTACGTCCGGACGATATTTCGACACATCCGGCATAAGATGTGCCAGCAACTCCGGACTACCATATTCGCGCAACTTCTTGCGACGGCGATAGTTCGAATAAAAATAGAACACAGCCAGCAAGGGCAGCACGATCAGTAAATACAAATATTGAGGTTCTCCAAATCGAAACATGACTTCTTATTTTAAGGTATTTTCTTCAAAACTGTATTCCGCAAAAGAATTTCAAGCAAGATGCTCAGGAATGCAATCAGTGCAAACACCGCATAGGCTTCTTCACGTTTGCTGAATTCCTTCACGTTCAGTTTCGTTTTTTCCAGTTTGTCAATTTCACGGTACACTTCCTTCAGCTTCGTATTGCTGGTAGCACGGAAATAATTTCCATTAGTTGTTCCGGCAATCTGGCTCATGGTCTGTTCGTCGATTTCCACCGGCATCTGTACATATTGCACACCAGCGTACGTCTGCATCGGATAAGGTGCCGTACCGTTAGTTCCTACACCGATGGTATACACACGGATACCAAACTGCTTGGCTATTTCGGCCGCAGTAAGCGGAGAAATGTCTCCCCGATTGTTCACACCATCCGTCAGCAGGATAACTACCTTCGACTTGGCCTTGCTGTCTTTCAGACGACTCACCGCGTTGGCCAGTCCCATACCCAGTGCTGTACCGTCTTCAATCATTCCGCGCTGTACCATGTCGCAGCTCACACTTTGGAACAAATTCAACAGTACTCCGTGGTCTACTGTCAGCGGGCACTGCGTAAATGCTTCTCCCGCAAAGATAGTCAGACCGATATTATCATTCGGACGTCCGTTGATAAACTCTGCCGCTACCTGCTTGGCCGCTTCAATACGGTTCGGCTTCAAATCTTCAGCCAGCATACTGGTCGACACGTCGACCGCCAGCATGATGTCAATACCTTCAATCTCCGTGTTCTGCCAGTTATCGGTAGTTTGCGGGCGTGCCAGTACCAGCACAATCATCACAAACGTCAGGATACGAAGCACAAACGGCGCATGCAGCAAATAAATCTTCCAACTGCGCGGAGCCTGCATGTACATCCGTGTGGTAGATACCTGCATGGTCGGTTCCGTCTTCTTGCGGCGCATCACGTACCACACGATATACGGAATCAGCAGCAAGAGCAGAAACAGATATTCTATATTCGCAAAAATCATAGTCTCAATTCATTATTAAATTAGAAAAAGAGGTCGATGATATGGCGCACAGACAAATACAAAGCAATCAGTGCGGCCACACCCGTAATGGCAATGCTGCACAGCAAGGCAATTCGTCCCTGTTTGGAACGCTTCTCCTCCACTTTGATTTCCGTCGGCTCCTTCTTGGCGTTCGGATCTTCCTCTATCTTAGTCTGGTTGATGAAATCTACCGCATTCACCAGGTTCATGTCGTTTTCATTCATCAGCGGCGCATATTTCGCAAACTTCACCAGGTCGGCTGTTTCAAACATCACCTTCAGGTCGTGGATAGATTCTTTGTCCTTCTCCTCCAACAGACGCTCGATAATTTCCGCAGACGTCATTTCCATGGCATTGAATCCGAAACGCTCCTTTATATATATACGGATGACATCGGTCAGTTCCGTATAATAAGCTTTCGGATCTTCACGCTTGGCCACCTTGTCTGCCTTGATAGTTTCAATCTTCTTCATGGCAGCCAGGTGAGGCGGAAGTTTAGGTTCTACCTTGATAATCTTGATGATAGGCTTATTGTCACGATAGCGAATGATAAAGAAGGCCGTCACCACTCCCAAAGCAATCAGCAACAGGATGGAATATACCATCGGTGCCAGGTCTTCCCAGGTAAGAGGTACTTCCTGAATGGACTTCGGACCAAAAAACTGGTCGGGGTGCAAGGTATCCACCGGAATGGAATACACTTTCAATGCCAAGGCCTTTGAACGGTAAGCCTTGTCATTGACCAGCACCTCAAACGGCGGAAGATAATACAGAGCCGAATCAAAAGAAGTCACTGTATATTCTTGTGACACCAGCCAGCGCTTGTTGTCGTTCAGCAACTGCGTGTCGGGCTTGGCCACATCCAGAATCTCCACTCCCCTGACCAGCGTATCACGCAGCAACGGCAGACGCAATTTCTGGTTGGCATCCATGCTGACCTGCAATTTGATTTTCGCCTGCTCACCAATGAGCAACTGCAAGGAATCGATGGTAGCTTCCACCGTCACCTGCTGGGCTTTCAAGCCCGTTGCACAGCATAAAATCAACACAGCACAGCAACATGCCTTTATCATTTTTGAGTAGTATAATAAGAGATGTCTCATGTCAACTGTCAGTTTCGTTTTGCAAATAAATTCAGCAATGCCTTCACATAATCCTGATCTGTACGTACAGATACAGAATCCACATTGCTGTGAGTAAATGTGTCATTCAGCTTCTGCTGTTTTTCCTTCCACCAGGCATGATGTGCATTGCGCAATGCCTTCGACGAAGTATCAATCCACTGCTCATGACCGGTTTCCGCATCACGCACGTGCATCAGTCCCACGTCCGGAAGTTCTTCCATACGACGGTCGTACACCTGCACAGCCACCACATCGTGTTTTCGGTTGGCAATCGTCAATGCATTCTGGAAATCACGTTCGTCAATAAAGTCGCTCAGCATAAAGGCCGTACAGCGTTTCTTCAGCACATTCGTCAGGTACTCAATGGCACACTGCAAATTGGTGCGCTGACTTTCCGGCTTAAAATCAAGCAGTTCACGAATGATATACAGAATATGCTTGCGACCCTTCTTGGGAGGGATAAATTTCTCGATACGGTCGGAAAAGAAAATCACGCCGATTTTATCATTGTTCTGAATGGCGGAAAAGGCGATTGTAGCCGCAATCTCCGTCACCATTTCTTTCTTCAGCTGCTGAATGGTACCAAAGTCCAAACTGTTGGACACGTCCACCAGCAACATGACCGTAAGTTCACGTTCTTCCTCAAAGACTTTCACGAATGGTTTGTCGAAGCGAGCGGTCACATTCCAGTCAATATCGCGCACGTCATCCCCATACTGATACTCGCGGACCTCTGAAAAGGCCATACCACGCCCCTTGAAGGCCGAATGATACTGACCGGCAAAAATATTGCTCGAAAGTCCCCGGGTCTTGATTTCAATCTGACGGACACGCTTTAAAAGTTCACTTGTCTCCATTCCTTTAATATTTGACCGTGTTCCCCTGGAGCAACCAAAGGAACACAGCTTAGTCATTTATAATCATGCAGCCTTCCGACTGCGAATAAAAGCCGACGGGGACTCTCTTCCCCGTCTGTAACCGTTACGGGTATCAGCGCATCAGGGCACTTCAACCTTGTTCAGAATCTTGCTGACGATTTCATCAGAAGTCACGTTGGTAGCTTCTGCTTCATAAGTCAGTCCGATACGGTGACGAAGCACGTCATGAGCCACGAATCTCACATCTTCCGGAATCACGTATCCACGACGTTTGATGAAAGCGTAACTGCGTGCAGCCAGTGCCAGGTTGATAGAAGCACGAGGAGAACCTCCAAAGCCAATCAAGCCCTTCAGTTCTTTCAAGTCGTATTTTTCCGGATAACGGGTAGCAAATACGATATCTGCAATGTACTGTTCAATCTTTTCATCCAGATATACCTGACGAACCACTTCGCGGGCAGCAATAATGTCTTCAGCCTTCAAAATAGGACGAACTTCCGTACGTTCTCCGTTGATGTTCTGACGGATAATCTTCTTTTCTTCTTCCAGCTTCGGATAATCAATAATCACCTTCAGCATGAAACGGTCTACCTGCGCTTCAGGCAACGGATAAGTACCTTCCTGCTCAATCGGGTTCTGCGTAGCCATTACCAGGAAAGGCTTCGGAAGTGCAAAAGTCTGCTTACCCAGTGTCACCTGACGTTCCTGCATGGCCTCGAGCAAGGCACTCTGTACTTTAGCCGGCGCACGGTTAATTTCATCGGCCAGTACAAAGTTGGCAAAAACCGGTCCTTTGTTGGCAACGAACTGCTCATCCTTCTGACTGTAAATCATCGTACCGATAATATCGGCCGGCAGCAAGTCAGGAGTAAACTGCACACGACTGTATTTTGAATCGATCAATGAAGCAAGGGTTTTGATTGCCAAGGTCTTTGCCAATCCCGGAACACCTTCCAGCAGAATATGTCCGTCAGAAAGCAACCCAATCAATAAAGATTCGATAAGATGTTTTTGACCTACGATTACCTGATTCATTCCCTCCATCAGGTTTGTTACAAACGCGCTCTGGCGTTCGATTCGTTCATTCAATTCACGAATGTCAATAGCTTCAGCCATAATTTTCTTCTATTTTAGTTCTCTTTTTTTTCATTAAAAAATGCCCTTTCAAAACATATATCTAAAAAGACACCCCAAAATTAAGGTATTCCCTTAACAGGCACAATAAATTTTGATAAAAAAATATAGACGGGTTTCGCCTTTTAAGGCTTATTGAACTAAAGAAAATTAAAAAGGCCTTGTTTGAATTGAAACAAGGCCTCTCGTTATTTTTTAGGAGTAAGTTGCGGAATCTGAATTGTGGTACCCACCGGCACGTTATCCGGATTTTTGATAATAGCCTTATTGTGCTTCACCAGATAAGGCCATAGTTTTTTATTTCCGTAGAATTTCAGGGCCACACGTACCAGGCTCTCCCCTGGTTTAAGGGTATATGAGCCCTGATTTCCAGTTATCTGGTATTCAACCGTATCGGCTAAGGTTTCCCTTTTCGGTACAGACGTAGAAGCTACGGGAGTTTTTTCTCCTTTCTTCGCGACGGTTTTCAAGGTATCCTTCTTCTGTACCAAAGAAGAATCTTTTTTTACAACTAAAGTATCAGCCACCTGCAAGGAGTCCGAAACCACAGGCGCAGGCGTTTTCTGCGTTTCATTCATCAGTTTCTCTACCACTTGTTCCGGAATATACCGTCGGCCCGAGGTCAATACCCATGTCACGATTCCTCCTATAAAAATACCCACCAGCAAGATGGAAGCAATCATACACCAGGGTATATTCTTTTTCTCTTCAGCCGGTTCTTTTATCCCAGTACCAGCTTCTGTAGAAGCTGTTGTTTCATCCGAAGGCGCATCCTCTTGTACTACAGTTACTTGTTCAGTATCCTCCACCACTTCATTCTTTTGTTCTTCCTCTACTAATACAGTAGCGGCAATACCAGTTTCAGCTTCCGAAAGCATCTCTTCCGTTTCCGGTAAGCCATCCTTTTCATCATCCGAAATGGCTTCTGAAATCTCTTCTCCTTCCTCGTTTACTTCCGATACACTACCTTCATCGGGAAGGTCTTCAAAATGCACATCATCATTAAGCAGAACAGACTGAAAATGCGCAAAAGGTTTATTTATCAAGTCCCTCAATCCAGTTTCCGGAACAAAAGACACACGTGTGTGCTCCTTTATCTCTATCGACTCCCCTGTATTTACATCTACACTTTTTCGAGCTTCAATGTTTATAAGCTTAAAAGTACCTAATCCTTTAACCTTTACGTACTTGTCTCTTGCCAAGGCTTCTTCAATCAAATTCAAGAACTCCTTCACAAACAATGCAGCCTCTGCAGGGTCCAACTGGCATTTCCGGGCAAACGACTCCACAAGTTCCTGTAAAGTTATTTTATCACTCATCCGATGAAATGTTTTTAAACTTTTCTTTCAAAACAGCACTTGGCTTAAAAGCTAACGCCAATTTGGGAGGCACCAAAAAGCGCTGCTTAGTGACAGGATTCACAGAAATACGTTCCATTTTCTTTTTCACCTCAAAGGAACCGAAGCCTTGCAAATTCACTATCTTATCTTCCTGCAATGTCTGCGACAAGCACTCCGTGAAAGAACTAACCAAGGAGGCTGTATCTTTCTCGGTTTTATCCAGACGGCGGGACAATTCTTCTATGAATTCCTTATTTGTCATTTTATTTTACGATTGTAGCATACAAATCAAAATCATCTGCATCGTACACTTTTACCCGATGGAAACTGCCGATTCTCAAGCGGTGATTTTCCACTTTTATCAACACCTCCGGATCGACTTCCGGTGAATCAAACTGTGTACGGCCGATATAGTAATCGCCTTCCTTGCGGTCGATGATTACCTTGAATTCCTGTCCAATCTTGCGATGAGACAAGTCGGCAGAGATTTCCTGCTGCAATTCCATCAATGCATCCAAACGCTGCTGCTTGACTTCCTGCGGAATCTCATCCTTATAATGCTTGGCAGAATAAGTTCCTTCTTCTTCCGAATAAGCAAATGCCCCCATACGGTCAAAACGTGCCGTGCGGACAAATTCCATCAGTTCCTCAAAATCCTGCTCCGTTTCACCTGGATGACCTACCATCAATGTAGTACGTAAATGAATGCCAGGCACTTCCTTACGGAATTTCTCTATCAGCTGATAGGTTTCTGCCTTCGTCACATGGCGACGCATCTTTTGCAGCATGTTATCGCTGATATGCTGCAAGGCAATGTCCATGTACTTACATACATTATCATTTTCACGCATTACGCGGAACAAATCTTCCGGGAAATGAGCGGGATAGGCATAATGCAGACGAATCCATTCCACACCCGGTATATGTGCCATCTGCTCTATCAGCTCCGGCAACATCTGTTTTTTATACAAATCCACTCCGTAATAGGTCAGTTCCTGTGCAATGACCTGAAATTCTTTCACCCCTTCGGAAACCAGCAAGCGCACTTCGTCCAGAATTTCTTCCATAGGACGAGACACATGTTTACCGGTAATGATAGGAATGGCGCAATAAGAACACTTGCGGTCGCAACCTTCTGATATTTTCAGGTATGCATAATGCTTCGGAGTCGTCAGATGACGCTCAATGGCAAATTCAGAATGATAGGCCTTTCCTAAATCGGCCAAAAGTTCATTCCAGTTGAACTTCCCATAGAATTTGTCGACCTGCGGAATTTCCATCTGCAGGTCCTTCAGGTAACGTTCCGACAAACAGCCCATTACATAAAGTTTCTTCAAGCGTCCTTCTTCCTTTGCCTGACAGAACTCCAGAATCATGTTGATAGATTCCTCTTTGGCATCGCCAATAAAGCCACACGTATTGATAACGGCAACTTCTCCCTGCGGATGGTCGCTGTCATGTGTCACCTTGTATCCATTAGCTTCCAGCTGCTTCATCAGCTTTTCGGAATCTACCAGATTTTTCGAGCATCCTAAAGTAATTATATCGATTGTATTCTTTCTCATTTTTCAGTGGTTGAGCCAAACAATGAATCTACGAACTCACGGCGACGGAATATCTGCAGGTCTTCCATACCTTCTCCCAGACCGATGTATCTCACCGGAATCTTAAACTGGTCGGAAATTCCAATCACTACTCCACCCTTGGCTGTTCCGTCAAGTTTGGTGATAGCCATGGCGGTTACTTCTGTAGCCAAAGTAAACTGTTTGGCCTGTTCGAATGCATTCTGCCCGGTAGAGCCGTCCAGTACCAGCAACACTTCATGAGGTGCATCGGGTACCACCTTTTTCATCACGTTCTTGATTTTTGTCAGCTCGTTCATCAAACCAATCTTATTGTGCAAACGTCCTGCCGTATCAATGATTACCACGTCAGCATTATTAGCCTTGGCAGAACTCAGCGTATCAAAAGCTACTGAAGCAGGGTCAGCTCCCATTTTCTGTTTTATTACCGGTACACCCACACGTTCTCCCCAGATGTCAAGCTGTTCTACAGCTGCGGCACGGAAAGTATCTGCGGCACCCAGATAGACCTTTTTCCCGGCTTTTTTAAACTGATAAGCCAGCTTACCGATAGTCGTCGTTTTTCCTACTCCGTTCACGCCTACCACCATAATCACATAAGGAGTCTTATCCTGAGGCACATCAAAATCGGCAGCATCCACCGTATTGTTTTCCATCAGCAACGCCGCAATCTCCTCACGAAGGATATTGTTCAGCTCCTGTGTATTCACATACTTATCCTTTGCCACTCTGGTTTCAATGCGCTTGATAATGTTCAGCGTAGTTTCTACTCCCACATCAGACGTAATAAGCACTTCTTCCAGATTGTCCAGCACCTCGTCATCCACCTTTGATTTTCCAGCCACCGCACGTGCTATTTTTCCAAATACACTTTCTTTGGTCTTAGACAATCCTTTGTCTAATGTTTCTTTTTTTTCCTTTGAGAAAAAACTAAAAAATCCCATACAACTTACTTTTATCAGTTTCTGACACAAAGATATAACTATTCTCGCTTTCACACAAAAAAAGTTCCTTCCATATTTAAATGAAAGGAACTTTTATTTAGCATTTTATATCTCAAAAGATAAATTATTTCTTGAAGAAGTCCTGTACTTTTTCGTTAGGAACCATTTGTTCATCAAAAACGTAAGCACCAGTTTTCGGAGACTTAACCATTTTGATAACCTTAGTATAAGAACGTCCTTCTTTACCTGTCTGAAGGGTTGCGACTGTTTTCTTTGCCATGGGTTATAATTATTTAATTTCTTTGTGAACTGTTACTCTTTTCAAAATAGGATTGTACTTCTTAAGTTCCAATCTTTCAGTGGTATTTTTTCTGTTTTTTGTTGTAATGTAACGAGAAGTTCCCGGCATACCACTATCCTTCATTTCTGTGCATTCAAGGATTACCTGTACTCTGTTTCCTTTAGCTTTCTTAGCCATAGTCTTTCTCTCCTTTTAATTAACCAATAATTTTGATAGTTTTCCAATCACAATAACCTTTTGCTACCGCTTCGTTCAGCGCTGCATCCAGGCCTTTTTTGTTAATAACTCGCAAGCCGTTAGCGCAGATGTTCAGGCTAATCCAGCAATCCTGTTCTACATAGTAGAATTTCTTTGTAAACAAGTTCACATCAAAAGTTCTTTTTGTTCTTCTCTTAGAGTGTGAAACGTTGTTGCCTATCAAGGCTTTCTTTCCGGTAATTTGACAAATTTTCGACATTTCTATCTAGTTTTTATAGTTTTATTCCATGGTTCTCTCAAACGGAGTGCAAAGTAAGTGATTTTATTTTATATAAACAAATCTTTTTCCAATAAATTGAACTTTTACTCCTCTTTTCCCTGATTTTGGCATAATTCCAACAACAATTGGAGGGTTTTTGCCGTTGCAGCCTGAATATTTTTCTCACGGCCTTCATCTTCGGTCAATTTAGCTGTAAGCACCGCATCTTTTGTTCCGGCTGCTACCCAAATCGTACCGACCGGCTTTTCCGGACTTCCTCCGCCAGGACCGGCAATTCCGGATGTAGCCATTGCATAATCCACATCCAAAGCCTTGATGGCACCCTTTACCATTTCCACAACGGTTTCTTCACTTACCGCCCCATGCTGTTCCAGTGTTTCGGCATTTACATATAAATGCGTTTTCTTTACCTCATCTGAGTAGGCAATAACCCCACCTTTATAGAAACGAGAACTACCTGGGATAGCAGTTATGATGGCTGCCACGTTACCAGCCGTACAACTTTCTGCAGTAGCCAATGTATAGCCTTCTCTCCAGAAAATTTCACTTATCTCCTTACTTAGTGTTTTGGTTTCTACTGACATAATCTGTTTTCTCTAAATTGTTACTTAATGGTTACCCGTGAATAAGCGGGTTTGTCTATAGTGCAAAAATCCTTGTCCAAAAACTTATAATATCCCGTAATGGCGATCATGGCCGCATTGTCGGTAGTATACCCGAACTTCGGTATGAAAATGTTCCAGCCATATTTTTTCGCATGTTCACGGAAAGCGTTTCGCAGGCCGTTGTTTGCCGATACTCCTCCGGCTACGGCCACTTCCTTGATGCCTGTATCCTTTACTACCTTACGTAATTTATCCATCAGAATGTCTACAATCGTTTTTTCCAACGAAGCAGCCAAATCCGTCTTATGATGTTCTACGAAATCGGGATCTTCTTTCATCCAGTCTCTGAGCGAGTACAGGAAAGAGGTTTTCAGTCCGCTAAAGCTATAGTCATAGCCCGGGATATGCGGTTTGCTGAATTTAAAGGCTTCCGGATTACCCTGACGCGCCAGCTTGTCGATAATCGGACCACCTGGATAGCCCAGCCCCATCACCTTGGAACACTTGTCGATAGCCTCTCCTGCCGCATCGTCGATAGTCTGTCCCAGCACTTCCATATCATTATACGCATTCACACGGATAATCTGAGAGTTTCCTCCTGAAACCAGCAGGCAGATAAAAGGATATTTAGGCTGTACGTTTTCACCGTCGGGCTCCTGAATAAAGTGCGCCAGCACATGGCCCTGCAAATGATTCACCTCTACCATCGGAATATCCAACGAGCGGGCAAGTCCTTTGGCAAAAGACACTCCTACCAGCAAAGAACCCATCAGACCCGGTCCGCGAGTAAAGGCAATGGCACTCAAATCTTCCTTTGCCACTCCGGCACGTTTCAATGCTTCGTGCACCACCGGAACAATATTCTGCTGATGTGCACGTGAGGCCAGTTCCGGAACCACTCCTCCGTAAGCTTCGTGCACCGCCTGGCTGGCAATCACGCTCGACAGCAATACGCCATCCTTTATCACTGCCGCAGAAGTATCATCACAAGAAGATTCTATTCCTAATATTATTGTACTCATAACATTCTTCTATTATTAATAGGTCAATATTTCAAGTCCCTGCTCCGTCATTACGAAAGTGTGTTCCCACTGTCCGGAAGGAAGCTCATCCTCCGTCACCACGGTCCATCCGTCTTCTTCGTCAATGAAGACTTCCCAGGTTCCCATATTAATCATCGGTTCGATGGTAAACACCATGCCCGGCACAAGCAACATACCTGTACCCTTCTTGCCAAAGTGTTCTACATCCGGTTCTTCGTGGAACTCTACTCCCACACCGTGACCGCACAAATCACGGACCACTGAAAATCCGTTCTTCTTCGCGTGTTTCTCTACGGCATGGCCGATATCTCCCACAAAGCCGAAAGGACGGGCTGCTTCCATACCGACTTCCAGACATTCTTTTGCCACACGCACCAGTTTTTCTTTCTGCGGAGTGGTTTTTCCGATAATGAACATACGTGAAGCGTCGGCATAATAACCGTCCAGAATCGTCGTACAGTCCACATTAATAATGTCGCCTTCTTCCAGAATTTCCTCTTCGCTCGGAATTCCATGGCAAACCACCTCATTGATGGAAGTACAACAGCTCTTCGGAAATCCCTCATACCCCAAGGTTGCCGGAATGGCTCCGTGGTCCCGGGTATACTCATACACCAGCTTGTCTATTTCGGCCGTACTCATTCCAGCGTGGATTTCCTTTTCCACCAGGTCGAGCACTCCCGTATTGATTACGCCGCTACGACGAATTCCTTCAATCTGTTCCGGAGTCTTAATCAACTGGCGAGTCGGAACCAAATGCCCTTTATCCTGATAAAACAGCACTTTCTTGTCCAATTCCGTCAGTTCCGCCCCTTTGGGCACCCTCCAGTTTATCTTATGTCTCTTCATAATCGTCTTTTTTACTTATGTGCAAAGGTATAAGAAAAAAATGGAATAGCGTACGGGAAGCGATATAAAAAACGCTGGAATTTGCAGGCGCATTGTCACATTTCTGTAATATTATCATTAAAACAATTAAGAGAAAAGAAAAACACGCCATTCCAATATTATTTTGTTAGCATAAGATTTGTTACAACAACAAATTTTTATATCTTCGCTCAGCTACTACATTACAATAACTACATTATTTTTGGAATTATGATGAACAAAAACCAAATCGGAACAAATGCGGGTATCGTGTGGAAACTCCTTTCCGACAATGCCCACTGGGAGTACGACAAGCTTAAACACGCATCCGGCCTGTCAGACAGAGACCTGAATGCGGCTATCGGATGGCTGGCCCGTGAAGACAAAATAGATTTTGACATTGACGAGCAGCACGACCGCTTGTTTTTACATGTCAATGTCTATATCGGCTAACACAAAATACCATCAGAGAAAAGGCTCTGGTGGTATTTTGGTTTTATGTCAGACAATCCGGTTCACCGTCACATCGGGAAACTCATGAAGCATCATCAAGAGCAATCCTTCCTCATTCACTCTTTTTGCCCTGATTACCATTGTGATGCGATAGGCTTCATGGTTGTTCTCATACACCTTGTTCATCTCGTAGGAGGTAATCTGAAAATTCTCGGAACTGAACTTGCCGGAAAGGGCTTTCAAGGCCTCGGAATTCTCTGCCGTAAGCTCGATAATCATACTTCGCATTCCTATACTTTTAAAACAGTAGCTGAGAACCTCCAATCCTGCTAATACCAGGAAAGTAGCCAGAATACCTATCATATACATGCCCGACCCTACCGCGAGTCCGATTCCGGCCGTAGTCCACACACCGGCTGCCGTAGTCAGCCCTCGCACCACCTGCTTCTGCAACAGGATAATGGTACCCGCCCCAATAAAACCGATACCACTGACCACCTGGGCAGCCAGACGGCTCGGATCCAGGCGCACCAAATCCTTCTCCAGCACATCCATAAAGCCGTATTGCGACACAATCATCAGCAACGCACTGCCCAGTGCCACCAGGAAATGCGTGCGATAACCCGCCTCCTTTGCCCGGTATTCCCGCTCAAGCCCGATAAGCACCCCCATCAGACCGGCCACAAACAACCTTAAAGAAAAATCTACGTAAATATTCATATACTTCCAGCTAAAAGTTCTTTCCGAAAGATACGAAAAAACATCTGAAAACCCAAGCACACGGACAAGAATACGTATTTGTTTATTCTATGTTTTCCAAAGCGGAGACATACGTTTTCCAACGCAGAAACATACGTTTCCCGTCCGGAAAACATACAGTTTAGCTCTGAGAAACATAGAATACGGACAAACAGTTTCCTCACATCCCCCTGACATTTTCTCTATTACAGAATGTCCAAGTGGTTTCAGGTCAAATTCTTCCGTTTCTTTTCACCACACCTTTTCTTTTCTTACATTTCCGTAGTTTCGTTTTTTTCCGTAATTTTACGCTCGATTTTACAGCATAACTTTATGAAATATAAATTATTAGTATTAGACCTCGACGGAACGCTTACCAACAAGCAGAAAAAGATTACCCCTCACACCAAAGAAACACTGCTCAAAATTCAGGAGCTAGGAGTGAAAATTGTACTGGCCTCGGGAAGACCCACGTACGGCATTGCCCCGCTGGCCGAGCAACTGGAATTGCAAAAATATGAAGGCTACATTCTGGCTTACAACGGCGGAGAAATCATCGACTGGAAAACGAAGGAGCTGATGTACAAGAACCTGCTCGACCACGATGTGCTTCCCTACCTTTACGAATGCGCCAAGAAGAACGACTTTGCCATTGTGACTTACGACGGGGAATACGTACTGACCGAGAAACCGGACGATGAGTATGTGCTCAAAGAGGCGTTGCTCAATGTCATGAAAATAAAGAAGGTAGACAATTTCCTGGATGCCGTGAAACATCCGATTGCCAAATGCCTGATTGTGGGCGAACCGACCCGACTGGCCGAGCTGGAGAAAGAGATGTACGAGCACCTGAAAGACCGCATGGGTGTTTTCCGCTCAGAGCCTTATTTCCTGGAGCTGGTCCCTAAGGGCATCGACAAGGCCCAGTCGCTGGCCGTTCTCCTTAAGGAAATCGGACTTACCCGTGAGGAAATGTTTGCCATCGGCGACGGATTCAACGACCTGTCCATGATTCAATACGCCGGACTGGGTATCGCTATGGCTAATGCACAGGAGGTAGTAAAAGAAAACGCCGACTTCATCACTTTGTCCAATGAAGAAGACGGCGTGGCCTACGCGGCTGAAAAATTTATTCTGTCTTAGGCTTCCGGTCGAAGAACGGATTTTTGGATGATGCACTCACGGGTATGGCGTACACCTGGGTGCATCCATCCAGCCAGTCAAGTTGCTGGGCCGCCAGACCGGCCGAGAACATCACACGCGTATCTACCCGATGGTCGGCCGCTACTGAACAAGCCGAACCGATGGCAATTCCTACATCTACACTATTGATGGCACAGGGCACTCCCTTTTTGCGGTCTCCGCAATGCTCATATCCGCAATGTCCACAATCCAGCCCCTGCGGAAGCGAGCGCGTACCTATCAGCACCACACACTCTGCCTGGAGAATGTTATCCGCATCGCGCAGGAAAAACTTAAAACCATTGTCTTCATACATCTGCTTCATCGTATCAGAAAGGATACGGATGTTGCTTTCCGTCACCATGGCCACTTCAATAATGTCTACCCCCTTTCCTTTGGGAGCTGTACGTGCCGCCGTCATCATTTGTTGCGCCACCTGCAACACTTGTTCATGGCGGCTGTCTCTTTCATTCAGTATCATATTCCATTAAAGTTAAAAACATATATGCAAAAAGGGTTATATCCGAGCTTTTGCCATAAGGCATCAGATGCTCTAAATATAACCCTTTCTCGATAAATCCGCTACGGATTTATTTCTTTTTTCCTTTTTTCAGGTCATTTTCATGAATGGCCTCTTCTACTTGATAAGCCGGAGCATGTTTTTTATGCATACCCTTCGGTTTTTTATTACCGGCAGCTCCCATAGTAAATACCTCCTTTCAATTCCTTAAAAAGGTCAATGTAAAAATGTGATTATTTAAGTATATCCAATTGTTTGAAACACTTAATCAATTTTTCAATAGCGAAGTCCACCTGTTCTTTGGTGTGAGTAGCCATCAATGCAAAACGCACCAGTGTATCCTGAGGAGCACAAGCTGGAGGAATTACCGGATTGATAAACACTCCTTCGTCGAAGGCCAGCTTGGTTACTTCGAAAGTCTTGTCCGTGTCGCGTACGTACAGAGGGATAATCGGACTTTCTGTTTCACCGATTTCAAAGCCTGACTCACGGAAACGTTTCAGAGAGTAGTTGGTGATTTCCCACAAACGCTCCTGACGTTCCGGTTCTGTCTTGAAAATATGGATGGCTTCTCTTGCTGCAGCCGTAGCAGCTGGTGTATTACTTGCCTGGAATATATAAGAGCGGGCATTGTGGCGCAACCAGTTGATTACGTCCTTGTCACCTGCCACGAAACCACCGATAGAAGCGAGTGATTTACTGAATGTACCCATAATCAGGTCGATGTCTTCCGTTACGCCGAAATGGTCGCACACGCCTCGTCCCTGTCTTCCGAATACACCCAGACCATGTGCTTCGTCCACGTAGATGCTGGCATTGTATTTCTTCTTCAGGCGAACGATTTCCGGCAAGTTAGCCAAATCACCTTCCATAGAGAACACGCTATCCACCACAATCAGTTTGATGGCATCCGGTTCACACTTCTGGAGCTCTTTTTCCAGGGCATCCATGTCGTTGTGTTTATACTTCAGCTGGGTAGCAAAAGAAAGACGACGTCCGTCCACGATAGAAGCATGGTCACGGTCATCACAAATGATGTAATCGCCACGTCCGGCCAACTGAGGAATCACACCTTCATTAACCGTAAATCCGGTAGAGAAACACAATGCTTCATCTTTACCGACGAACTCTGCAAGTTCTTTTTCAAGTTCTACATGAATATCCAGCGTTCCATTCAACAGACGAGAACCCGCGCATCCTGTACCATATTTGCGAGTAGCAGCAATAGCCGCGTCGATGATTCTCTGATCATGAGTCAGACCCATATAGGAATTTGAACCGAACATCAATACTTTCTTTCCGTCCATCATTACCTCTGTATCCTGGGCACTGTCTATTTCACGAAAGTACGGATAGACACCTCTTTCCATGTACATCTGAGGTACTCTGAATTTACTTAATTTTTCTTGTAATAATCCCATATTCTAATATCTGGTAAGCATCCCAGCTTACATTAAACTTCATTACTTTTGCAACCGTTTCGTTACAACATTTTCATTAAGAACGTGCAAAGATACAAAAAACTCAAAATTCCGATACGAATCCCTGAAAAAAAATAACAAGAGTATCAATTATAGGGGCAATTTGCCCTAAACTATGAAAGATAATATTATTTTTGTACTCCCAAATTTTAAGGAAACAGGTTTATGGAGACAAAAAAGCGAATCACCTTTGTGGTAAACCCCATATCCGGTACTCACGGAAAGGAATTCATCCTACGACTTATTGAAAAAGAACTGAATCATTCTATATATGATTATTCTATCCGGAAAACGGAATATGCAGGTCACGCTTCCGAGATAGCCGCACAAGCCGCCGCCGAACATACGGACATCGTAGTGGCCATCGGCGGAGACGGTACCATCAATGAGATAGGACGGGCGCTTATCCATACCAATACTGCGATGGGAATTATTCCATGTGGTTCGGGAAACGGACTTGCACGCCATCTGCATATACCTATGGAACCGAAAGGGGCCATCAATGTGCTCAATGCTGGAAATGTGAAGACGATAGACTACGGTATCATTGACAACCACCCCTTCTTCTGTACATGCGGAGTGGGATTCGATGCCTTCGTAAGCCTGAAATTTGCCGATTCCGGGAAAAGAGGTCTGCTGACCTACCTGGAAAATACCCTGCACGAAAGCCTGACGTATGAACCGGAAACGTACGAAATAGAGAACTCTACAGGTACCGTACGCTACAAGGCATTCCTGATAGCCTGTGCCAATGCATCGCAATATGGCAACAATGCCTACATCGCCCCGCAAGCCTCGCTGACCGACGGCATGATGGACATCACGGTGCTGGAGCCGTTTACCGTGCTGGATGTACCTTCTCTTTCATTCCAGTTGTTCAACCGGACACTCGACCAGAACAGCCGTATCAAAACGATGAAGGACAAGAGCATCATCATACACCGTGCACAGGAGGGAGTATTCCATTTTGACGGAGACCCGATGATGGGCGGAAAAGACCTGAAGGTGGAAATCATTCACCAGGGGCTACACGTTATCGCGCCGATACGTCCCAAACAGATGCCTTCTCCCCCGCTGAACATTCTCCAGCACTTCACCGACTTTATCGGACGACGTCCCATCACTTCGGCCATTGCCCAGAAGCACAAGCAACTCCTGATGCTGAACCATCACATCCTGAGACGCTTGTCGAAGAAATAATCATTTCATCTTACAAGGCCAGATAGAAATCTCTGGCCAGTTCACTAAACTCCGGTGTATAGACATGACGCTCCGTCTCGATGGGAAGGTGCGTGATTTCCGTCTGCGCACAAGGATGCTTCACGAACGCCATCAGCACACGCTTGGCGGGCAATTCCTGGCGTGGATGCACCCAGGTCTGCCGCAAAAGATGCAAACCTTTCCCGAGGGCTAAAGCCACAAAATCGGCCGATGCCGTAGCCGGAAGTACCACCGAAAAACTACCTTTTTCGGACAACAAAACCGAGACTTTCGATAACAAAGCGTCAAAGTCCAGTTCATCGGTATGCCGGGCCGTATTTCTCTGTGCCTGAGGGCATTTCACGGACTCCACAAAATACGGAGGATTCGACACGATGGCATCAAAACACCCGTTCCATTCTTCCGGTGCCTTCCGTATATCAAGCCGCTCTACCTCCATCCGGTCAGACCAGGGCGTACGGGCCACGTTTTCACGGGCCTGCTCCACGGCCGCTTCGTCAATATCAACGGCGGTTACAAAGGCATCCGGATTCCGCTGGGCCAACATCAAGGCAATCAATCCGCTTCCGGTACCAATGTCAAGCACCTTCCGTGCCCCGTCCACTTGCGCCCATGCGCCGACCAGCACGCCGTCGGTGCCTACCTTCATGGCACACTTATCATGAAAAACTACAAATTGCTTGAATTGAAAATATGGATTTGGCATAACTTATGTCTAAAAATTTACGCCAAAAATAGTGAAATCCCCATAGAAAACGCTTCAACCTGCCATTATTTTACATAATAAAAGAGGTATTTGACACAAATAGTTTCCAAATTACATGCGGAATGATTAACTTTGTGCCGTTTTTGAGTAATAAAAAAGCTTCTTAATTCAGAAGAGAAAACAAGTATGGTAAAAAAGACAAAAAACAACGAGATTCTGGTAAGTGCAGAAGGTAATGACATTCCGATGATGGCAGAAATTGAAACGCTTCCGGTGGACAATGCAACGGATGACCTCACGGGAGAACTGCCCGTCATGCCCCTGCGCAACCTTATGATATTTCCCTCTATTGTCATGCCCGTCAGCGTAGGCCGGCAACCCACATTGAAATTAGTCAACCAGGCATTTCAGAGCAAAGAGCCTATCATCATTACCACGCAGAAGGTGAGTGAGGTAGACTCGCCCAAGCAGAAGGATTTGTTCCCCATTGCGGTAATCGGCAAGGTGCTCCGGGTGTTCGAAATGCCGGGAGGAACCATTACGGCCATCCTTCAGGCTACGGGTCCGAAGGTACAACTGGAAGAAATCACTTCTACCCGCCCCTTCCTGAAGGGTAAGGTTTCGGTGATTGAAGAGGACATGAAGGACGAGAAATCCGATGAGTTCAAGACACTGATTGACACTTGCAAGGAGTTGAGTGCCAAGGTAATTGAATTGTCCGATGAAATTTCGCCCGACACTTCTTTCGCCTTGAAGAACCTGGACAACAACGAGGTACTGGTCAACTTCATTTCCGGCAATTTCCCCTTCCCTATCAACGAGAAGTACGAATTGCTTCAAACGAACAACCTGAAAGACCGGTTGTACCGCCTTATCCAGTTGCTGAACAAGTACATCCAGCTGGCCACTCTGAAACAGAGCATCCAGATGCGTACGCGTGAGGAACTCGACCGCCAGCAACGTGAGTACTTCCTCCAGCAACAAATCAAGAACATTCAGGATGAACTGGGCAACGGACAGGATGACGAAATTGACGAACTTCGCAAGAAGGGAGAAAAGAAACGCTGGAAACCGGAAGTAAAAGAGACTTTTGAGCGTGAGCTGTCCAAACTGGAACGTATCAACCCGCAATCGCCCGACTATAACGTGCAACTGACTTATCTTCAGACATTGCTCTCACTTCCGTGGGGCGTGTATACACAGGATGTCATCGACATTCCGAATGCCAAGAAGATACTCGATAAGGAGCATTACGGACTGGAGAAGGTGAAAGAACGTATTCTGGAGCACCTGGCCGTGCTGAAGCTGAAAGGTGACCTGAAGTCGCCGATCATCTGCCTCTACGGTCCTCCGGGAGTAGGAAAGACTTCTTTGGGACGTTCCATCGCCACGGCTCTGAAACGGAAATACGTGCGTATGTCACTGGGTGGCGTGCACGATGAAGCCGAAATCCGCGGTCACCGCAAGACGTACATCGGTGCCATGCCGGGACGTATCATCAAGAGCCTGATCAAAGCGGAAACATCGAATCCGGTCATCATTCTGGATGAGATTGATAAGTTGAGCAGCGATAGCCATGGCGACCCGAGCTCGGCCATGCTGGAAGTGCTCGACCCGGAACAGAACAACACGTTCCACGACAATTACGTTGACATTGACTACGACTTGTCGAACATCATGTTCATCGCTACGGCCAACAACCTGGGCACCATCCCATCTCCGTTGCTCGACCGTATGGAGCTGATTGAAGTGAGCGGTTACATCACCGAAGAGAAGATTGAAATCGCTCGCCGTCACCTCATTCCGAAAGAGATGGAGAAGAACGGCCTGAAGAAGGAACACGTGAAGTTCAGCAAGGCGGCCATTGAATACATCATCGAGAACTATACCCGTGAAAGCGGTGTGCGTGAGCTGGAAAAGAAAATCAGCAAGGTGATGCGTAAAATCGCACTGGAAATTGCCAGCGATGAGTTTACCGGTACCCATGAGCTGAAGCCGAAAGATATTGAAAAGTTCCTCGGCGCACAAGAATATTCCCGCGACAAATACCAGGGCAACGAATATGCCGGCGTAGTGACGGGACTGGCCTGGACGGCCGTAGGCGGTGAGATTCTGTTCGTAGAAACCAGCCTGAGCCGTGGAAAGGGACAACTGACCCTGACCGGTAACCTGGGCTCGGTAATGAAGGAATCGGCCATGCTGGCACTGGAGTACCTGAAAGCACATAGCCACCTGCTGGATTTGCCCGAAGGTATCTTCGACAACTGGAACATCCATATCCACGTGCCGGAAGGAGCTATTCCGAAAGACGGACCTTCTGCCGGTATCACCATGGTCACCTCACTGGCTTCTGCACTTACCCAGCGCAAGGTGAAAGCCAACCTGGCCATGACGGGTGAAATCACCCTTCGTGGAAAGGTGCTTCCCGTAGGCGGTATCCGGGAAAAAATCCTGGCGGCCAAACGTGCCGGCATCAAGGACATCATCCTATGTGAGGAAAACCGCAAGGACATCAATGAAATCCAGCCGATGTACCTCACCGGAATGACTTTCCACTACGTGAAGGACATCAAGGAGGTGCTCCGCCTGGCACTGACCGACGAGAAGGTGGCCGATGCCATCGACTTTACCATCAAAGAAGATAAAAACAAAGAAAACCCTGCACAATGAAATTTGAATTACAATATACGGACCCCAAATCGAATGCCCGCGCTGGTCTGATTACAACAGACCACGGGCAGATTGAGACCCCTATCTTCATGCCGGTGGGCACACTGGGTACGGTGAAAGGCGTGCATCTTCACGAACTGAAGAACGACATCAAGGCTCAGATTATCCTGGGAAACACGTACCACCTCTACCTGCGCCCCGGACTGGACATCATCGAGGGGGCTGGCGGACTCCATAAGTTCAACGGATTCGACCGTCCGATGCTGACCGATAGCGGCGGCTTCCAGGTATTTTCTCTTTCCGGCATCCGCAAGTTGCGCGAAGAGGGCGTGGAGTTCCGCTCGCACATTGACGGTTCGAAGCACTTGTTCACTCCCGAACGGGTGATGGACATCGAGCGTACCATCGGTGCCGACATCATGATGGCTTTCGACGAGTGCGCCCCCGGTACTTCCGACTACAACTATGCCAAGAAGTCCATGGAACTGACTCACCGCTGGCTGGACAGATGTTGTGCCCGCTTCAACGAAACGGAGCCTAAGTACGGCTACAACCAGTCGCTCTTCCCCATCGTGCAGGGATGCGTATATCCCGACTTGCGCCGCCAGTCGGCCGAATACATCGCCTCGAAGAATGCCGACGGTAACGCCATCGGTGGACTGGCCGTGGGTGAGCCTACCGAGAAGATGTACGAGATGATTGAGGTGGTCAACGAGATTCTGCCTAAGGACAAGCCCCGCTACCTGATGGGTGTAGGTACTCCGGTCAACATTCTGGAAGGCATCGAACGCGGTGTGGACATGTTCGATTGCGTGATGCCGACCCGTAACGGACGAAACGGCATGCTCTTCACCAAAGACGGTATCATGAACATGCGTAACAAGAAATGGGAGAACGACTATTCGCCCATCGAAGCTGACGGAGCATCTTACGTAGACACGATGTATAGTCGTGCCTACCTGCGCCACCTGTTCCACGCACAGGAACTGCTGGCCATGCAGATTGCCTCCATCCACAACCTGGCCTTCTACCTCTGGCTCGTAGGCGAAGCCCGCAAGCACATCGTCGCCGGCGACTTTTCTACCTGGAAACCGGCCATGGTGAAACGTTTATCTACCCGATTGTAATTGTAGTTTACGACGATAAATATGAAACACAATGTGTTCCAGTTGTTCCGTTCCTACCTGCAAGCCGGAAAGGAACAACTGAAAAATTTAAAAGGAAACCCGTTCAAGAAGAAATGGTTGAAACGGCTGGACAGGTACATCATCGTGAAGTTCCTGGGCACCTACTTTTTTGCCATCGCCCTGATTATCTCCATCGCCGTGGTGTTCGACATCAATGAAAACATTGACGACTTCATCAACAACAAGGCGCCTATCAGTGCCATCATCTTCGACTATTACCTGAACTTCATTCCTTATTACACGAACCTCTTCAGTCCGTTGTTCGTATTCATTGCCGTGATTTTCTTCACGTCGAAGCTGGCAGAGAACTCCGAGATTATCGCCATGTTCTCCACCGGAATGAGCTTCAAGCGCCTGATGGTGCCCTACATGATTTCGGCCGCCATCATCGCACTGGTCACCTACGTGCTGAGTACCGAGGTGATCCCTACCGGTAGCGTCACCCGACTGAAGTTTGAGCAAGTATACAAGAACAAGAAGCGGGCAGACTATGTGCGCAACATCCAGCTGGAGGTAGATACGGGTGTCATTGCCTACATGGAGCGCTACGAGGACTACAACAAGACGGCTTACCGCTTCTCGCTCGACAAGTTTGAAGACCACAAGCTGGTATCGCACCTCACGGCCCGCCGCATTACGTACGACACCACCACCGTGCACCGCTGGATTATTAAGGACTACATGATCCGTGAGATGAAGGGTATGCGTGAAACCATCACCCGGGGCGACCGTCTGGACTCCATCATCAACATGGAGCCGCAGGACTTCCTCATCACGCGCGGCCAGCAGGAAACAATGACCAGTCCCCAGCTACGGGAGTACATCGACAAGCAAAAGCAACGAGGCTTCGCCAACATCAAGGTGTTCGAAGTGGAATACTACCGGCGCATCGCCACCTCGTTTGCGGCCTTTATCCTGACGGTCATCGGGCTCTCGCTTTCGTCACAAAAACGGAAAGGAGGTATGGGACTTCACTTGGGAATCGGTATCGCACTGAGCTTCTCCTACATCCTGTTCCAGACCATCTCGTCCACCTTCGCCATCAACGGAAATGCGCATCCGAATCTGGCCGTGTGGATTCCAAACATTCTATACCTGTTCATTGCGATTTATCTCTACCGCAAGGCACCGAAATAAATACAAAAAATCTCCTCACAAATCACCACGATGCATGGATTTGTGAGGAGATTCTGTATTATAACGATTCAATCGCTTCTATTGAATGAAATTATTTACCTGACTCTGCGGATTAAGAGGGGTCTGATCCGATAAAACCAACGTTTTAATCATGTGCTTTGTTCCTTGTTTATATTTCTGAAAATGCTCCGACGCAATATGTGATTTATAAGCCTGCCCACTTGCATAGGTTTCAAGAATCGTAACCTTACACGGATTTTCCTTTTCGGCAACGGCATACATGGTCAATACCCCCGGTTCAGTACGTAATGAAATCTCACCCACTTCCACCGCATATTGCATATATTCCTTTATAAACTCCGGATACACTTCTATTTTCGATAACCTCACAATGCCATCGGGCGACATCGGAAGTTTGGCACACATGCCGGGCTTTTTGTCTAAGTTCAAACACTTGCCGATTATTTCTCCCGTAGCAAGATACGAGTACGTCGGAAACTCAAACAACACAGGTTTCAATCGGGTATAATCCAGTTTCCCATCTTGACCGAGCACTTCTGGAGCTGCATAGGTATTAGCTATGGAACAAATAAAATTGTCAAATCCCTCGGTTTCATAAATATCCACCACATCACATTCCATGGTTAATGGTGATTTGTCAATAACCGGAGTACCATTCTCTCCAAAATGATAGTCAAACACCGTCGATTTATCCACCGAACTTCCACTTACACTTCCCACATAATCAGCCGCTGGCAACATTTCACGGCTCACAAGGTTTACAGACAATTTCTTTGAGCTCCTTATTCCCCGATTAGTATAATGATGTTTACTCATACTCAGAAGAATACGGTCATGCCCAATAATTCCGGTATGTCCCACTACAAGCCAGTTTACTTTTCCATTGACTATCGCACCGACCACCGTCATTGGTTTTGGATAAAGCGCCAATACCGAACCTAAATTTTTCTTTTCCATATCCGTTTCATTTTGCAATATCACATTTTCTGCATTCCTCGTGCTACAAGAACACATAAGGAACAATAAACATACATACTGAATAAACTTTAGCATATCATTCTTATGATTTCTGTTACTTATCAATCTGACTCTCGGTAAACGGATCGGCACGATGCCCCATAAGGTCTATTTGTGAATATTCCTTGTCAAATTCCTCCATCTCGTAAGCCGTAAGCCGCACATGAGCCGCCCCCAGGAAATCATCAAGGTGGTTCAGATTCGTTGTGCCGGGGATGGGAGCAATCCATGACTTACGCGAAAGCATCCACACCAAGGCAAACTGGGCAGGAGTAATATTCTTTCGCTCTGCCCATTTACGCACAAGTGACACAAGCGGCATATTATGCTTCAAGGCTTCAGGCGTGAATTGCGGCAATGTGGCCCGCCTATCAGGTTTCTCAAAACGGCTTTCCTCATGAATCACTCCCGTAAGAAAGGCCCTTCCCAACGGACAATATGGAACGAAACCAATGCCCAGTTCTTCCAGCGTAGGGAATATTTTGGTCTCCGGTTCGCGCCACCAGATGGCATACTCGCTCTGTACGGCCGAAAGCGGACAAACGGCATGTGCCCGACGAATAGAACGTGCACTGGCTTCCGACAATCCCCAGTGCAAGACTTTTCCTTCCTGCATCAGCTTCTTTACCGTGTCTGCTACCTCCTCCATCGGCACCTTCGGGTCTACTCGGTGCTGATAAAGTAAGTCTATGTGATCCGTACGCAAGCGTCGCAATGAACCTTCCACTGCCCGACGAATATGGTCAGGACGGCTATTCAAGGCCGTGGGCTGTTTCTCTTCCACCCCGAAACCAAACTTCGTACCGATTTTTACTTTGTTACGAAAAGGAGCAAGTGCCTCGCCTACCCACTCCTCACTGGTATAAGGGCCGTACACCTCTGCCGTATCGAAAAAAGTAACTCCCTGATCATAAGCCCGACGAATCAAGGCAATCATATCTTTCTTTTCATACCGTCCGCCATAGTAGCCTACCATGGGAAGGCATCCCAGCCCGATAGCCGATACATCCAGTCCGCCCAAATTGCGATGTTCCATATCTCCACGTACAGACTGACCCTTACTATCCGATGACTGGGAGAAAACCTTCGATACACCGGTCCATGCACATACCGCGGAAAAGGCAGCTACAGACGACATCTTCAAAAAATCTCTTCTATCCATAATCTGAATCTTTTTACGAGCCACTACGGCTCAACAACCCTCGTAATATTTCCATTTCGTTATCCGTGAGGCGGAAAGGAAAGTTCTCCTTTTCGGGCGCGGGAGTCCCGGCTTCCTGCACTAAAAAACATTGCACCACTCTTTCCGTAGTCGTGCGATAACGGTCGGCCATGAAGCAGACCACTTCATCCTCGTATAAATTGGCGGGAATGTCTATTGGTTTATCCATCTTTCTTGTTTTCTTGATACGGCAAAATTACCCCGACAAGGGCAGAAGGGCGTAACAATACCACGGAAGGTCGTACCGTTTTTACGGATTTTGCCTGCTCACGTGCGGCCAATTGGCTGAGATAATGTATTTTTGTGAAGGGACATCCCGACGAAAACAAAAGAATGGTTATGAGCAAGATTTTGAAAATAAGGAATGTAAGCGACTATAGCCAGTGGGTGGGACACACGGACACGCATCCGCTGGTCAGCGTCATTGACTATGCAAAAGTGTCTCCCGTGCGCCATTGCCTGAACAACTATAGCGTGTATGGCATCTTCTTTCACGACGAGGCGAACATCGACCTGGCCTACGGTTGCGGCAAATACGACTACAAGGAAGGAACCGTCATTTGTGTAGCTCCCGGACAGATAGGAGGAAAGGAAGACAACGGCGAGCTGGTCAACCTGACGGGATGGGCCTTGCTCTTCCACCCCGATTTGTTACAGGGCACGGCACTGGAGAAGCACATCAGGGAGTATTCATTTTTCGACTACCGCGTGAACGAAGCCCTGCACATGACCGACGAGGAGCACGACATCCTCGTGTCGCTGATGCGCCAGATAAAAGATGAGCTACAGAAAAAGCACGACGCGCTTCAGGATGCCATCCTCGTGGGTTACATCGAACTGATGCTGAACTTCTGCCAGCGTTTCTACAACCGCCAGTTCATCACCCGCAAGCTGGTCAACTCGGACATGCTCATGAAGTTCGACCAGCTCCTGCGCGATTACTACGAAGAGAAAATCCAGCTTACCTCGGGCATGCCCACCGTGCAATACTGTGCCGACAAGCTATACATGTCGGCCAACTATTTCGGCGACCTTATCAAGAAGATGACCGGAGACACGGCTAGCAACTACATCCGCCAGGACCTCATCCAGCGAGTGAAGAACGAACTCGCCAGCGGGGCAAACATCTCACAAGTGGCCTACGAATTAGGCTTTGAATACCCCCAGCACCTGAGCCGTATGTTCAAGAAGTTCTGCGGATATACTCCGACCGACTACCTCAGACAGATACAGAAAAAGCCCGGCTGCTGATTGTTTCGGCAACCGGGCTTTCCCGTCTCTGTGCGATACCGCATCGCGCATCACTTCAGGTACGTCTGGAAGAAGTGCGTAATCTTGTCAAAAGGAATCACATCCAGCTGGTCGTACAGGTCGACGTGATTGGCTCCCGGAATAATCAGCAACTCCTTGTTGTCGCCCTTCAGCTTCTTGAAGGCATCTTCACTGAAATAGCGCGAATGAGCTTTCTCTCCGTGAATCATGAGCACGGCACTACGTATCTCGTCGCTATACGACAGGATGGGCATGTTCATGAACGACAAGGAGGAAGTCTTATTCCACCCGTTGTTGGAGTTCAGCGAACGCTTGTGATAGCCGCGCGGTGTCTTGTAATATCCGTAATAGTCTTTCACAAACTGGGGAGCATCGTCGGGAAGCGGGTCTACCACCCCTCCTGCCAGCGCATACGTGCCCTTGCGGTAGTCTTCCGTACGCTGGGCGTTGAGCTGCTTGCGAAGCTCATAGCGCGCATCGGCATCCATAGCATCGAAATAGCCGTTGGCATTCACCCGGCTCATGTCGTACATCGTAGCGGTGACGGTAGCCTTGATGCGCGTATCGATGGCCGCCGCATTCAGTGCCATGCCTCCCCATCCGCAGATGCCCAGTATGCCGATACGGTCGGCATCCACCTGCTCGCAGGTAGAAAGGAAGTCCACCGCCGCACAGAAGTCCTCCGTATTGATGTCCGGAGACGCCACATAGCGGGGTTCGCCCCCACTCTCACCGGTGTACGAGGGGTCGAAGGCAATGGTCAGGAATCCGCGTTCGGCCAGTGTCATGGCATACAGGCCCGACGATTGTTCCTTCACCGCTCCGAAAGGCCCGCTCACGGCTATGGCCGGAAGTTTTCCTTCGGCCTGCTTGGGCACGTACATGTCGGCCGCCAGCGTAATGCCATAGCGGTTGGTAAAAGTCACTTTCCGGTGGTTCACCTTGTTGCTCAACGGGAATACCTTGTCCCATTCATGTGTCAAATTCAAACTCTTTTCCATCTTCATCTCCGATTTTAAACCGTCCGTTGTGGCAAGCAGGCTACCCGTAGCCAGAAGCCAGGCCGCCGATGCCGCGCACAACGTCTTCCACAATATATCCATATAGTTATCACTCTATTATTCTACGAAGACAAAAATAACACAAAAGCCCCACAGAGACATTTCCGTGAGGCTCAAATATCGTTTCTGAAAAGTTCAAATGCACGAGGGAGCGGCCAGTGCCGTGGGTGGGATGCCGTAGCGTTTCTTGAAGGCCGTAGAGAAATGCGAAGGGTTCTTGAAGCCCACCTCCGCATAGACATCGACCACCTTCCGCCGTTCTTCCTTCAGCAGGTGATAGGCCACTTCCAGGCGCTTACGAATCAGCCATTTCTCGGGTGTCAGCTCGCTCACCTTCTTGAAGTCGCGCTTGAAGGTGGCCAGGCTACGACCCGTGTAATGCGCCAGCTCCTCCAGAGTGAACTCGTACATGTAGTTCTCGTTCATGAAGTCAAGAATGTCCATCTTCCACGGTGTGCTGAAGTCGAACAACGCGGTCATGAAGCGCTTGTCGGTATGAAGCAGGGCCAGCAATCCTTCCTGCAACTTCAGGTGCATCACGTCGTCCTGCGGTTTCACTTCCGGATTGAAGTAAGGAGTCATCGAAGCAAACAGGCTCTCAATCTCGGCCGAAGGTGGGAGCTTCATCACGCCGGGCACGAACTTCTCCACGGGCTCTACCGTGTCCGTGTGGCGGGCATACTTTCCGTACATCTCCCGAAGGAAGGAGCGGGTGAAGCACATGTAAATTCCGCAATACTGCTCTCCGCCCGAGGCTTTCTTGTACATGGTCACACGATGGTCGCGCGGAATGAACACGCACTCTCCTTTTTCCACGTGTATCTGCCGGTGCCCGTCGTCGAGCACCATCTCGCCCGACAGGACATAGTTCATGGCGTATTCCCTGGAACGGTGCACGCACGCATCGGCATCGTCATAGAAAAAGCTGAAGAACACATTCTGATAATTGAATATGACTTTCATGGGGTTATGGCGTGAGGTTGTAGGTTCTATTGTCATCTCTCTTCTCGTTTTTTGTGAATGGGGTATGCACAAAGATACAAATAAAAACGTCGCGGTTATCATCACGGCGGGGCAAAACAAAAACTCCTTTGCGGGCATCGTTCTAGCCACGCAAAGGAGTTTCTTTCTTCAGGGTTTCCCAAGGTCTGCAAACCACTCGCCTCAGACGGGCGGTCCGTATACCTTATTATATATTAGTAACCCAGTTCTTTTTCAAGGGCGTTGTATTTTTCCTTGTCAAGCTTCCAGTAGATGTTCAGCAGGTACTGGCCCCACAACTGACGGTTGTCTGGTTTAACTTCTTTTGCTTTTTCGTAGAAAGGAAGTGCTTTTTCGTACAGTTCCTTAATCTTAGCTTCGTTAGCAGCATACTTCGGATCGTCCATAGAAAGCTTAGAGTTTTCTTCTACGATTTCCTGAGCCGGGAAGAATGAGCAATCACCAATCTTAGAATAAGCTTCAGCTACGAAATCCTTACCTTCGGCAATAATCTGGTTGAATGTAGCGATAGCACCATCGTAGTCTTTCTTTTCATACTGAAGTACCCCCTTCACGTACAAGAAGTACGGAGTAGAGTTCTTAGCCAGTACGGCATCCATCTGAGCCAGACCTTCGTCAATCTTACCTTTCTGGATGTAGTAGTCCATCAGGTTACCGATGAAGTATTCCTGTGACGGGAATTTTTCTACACCTTCCTGGATAGTAGTCAACCATTTTGCTGAGTCAGGAGTTTCACCTTTTCCGTAAGCTTCTGCCAGGCACATCAATGAACGGTAACCTTCTTCTTTGTGTTCCTTACCGATAGTAGCGTATTTGATTACGGCTGCATTGTCTTTCAATGAGTTAGCGGCAAGAGCGGCATAGTTGGCAATCAACGGAGTCAATGTGTCGTTCTTTACGGCATCTTCATCGGCGAACAACGGGTTCTGCGGAGCGTCTACATACAAACCGAAGAATTTCAAAGCGTTGGCATAGTTACCTGCATTGTAAGCGTCAGAACCGGCGTTAGTCAACTGAGGACGTACGGTAGCCAATGTCTTAGCCAGTTTCTTTCTCAATTTCGGTTTCTTCAATTCGCCGCTCTGTACCTTAGCCTGTTCTACTTCGTCACACTTTGTGTAGTATTCGAACATTTTAGCCAAGCTGTTATACAATTTAGCGGTATCAGCCTGACCACCCGGCAAATACAATTTCATGTTTTCGTCGTCATAGATAGACTTCTGGAAATCACCAGCCAGTTTCCATGTTTCAGGATCATTGGCGGTAGAAGGATCTGTCAAAGCAGGTTCGATGATTTGTGCTGCCTTCACGGGATCGCTCTTGGCAGATTTAGCTTCCTTTACCACGCTTTCCTGAGCAGAAACAGCGCATGCGGTAAAGAACAAAGCGGCTGAGAATAATACTTTTTTCATAAGGTTTAAATTTAGTAATACAAATATTCAAGTTAGTTTTTGTCCGGATTATTCATTCGGTTCGTCCGTAACAGGCTGAATGGTTTCTCCGTCGGCGGGCTGGATATCCGTTGCCGGAGTTGCTTCGTCCTGCACTTCCTCTTCTTCGTTTTCAGAAGCTACCTTACATACGGAACCAATCTGGTCGTTGCGCTTTTCAAGGTCAATCAGGCGCACACCCTGTGTGGCACGTCCCATGATGCGCACATCGGCCACCTTCAGGCGGATGGTGATGCCCGACTTGTTGATAATCATCAGGTCATTTTCATCGGTTACCGACTTGATAGCTACCAGGCTTCCGGTCTTATCCGTAATGTTCAGTGTCTTCACACCCTTTCCGCCACGGTTGGTCTTGCGGTAGTCTTCAATGTCCGAACGCTTACCGTAACCGTTTTCAGATACCACCATGATGGTTTCTGTTTCAGGGTCTTTGATACAGATCATTCCGATTACTTCATCCTGACCGTCTTCATCGAGTGTGATACCGCGTACACCGGTAGCCGTACGTCCCATTTCGCGTACCGCGCTTTCATGGAAACGGATGGCACGACCGTTACGGTTGGCAATCACGATTTCATTGTTTCCGTTGGTCATACGTACTTCAATCACACGGTCGTCTTCGCGGATGGTGATGGCGTTCACACCATTCTGACGCGGACGGGAATATTGTTCAAGTAACGTCTTCTTGATGACACCGTTCTTCGTACAGAAGAGCACATAATGACTATTGATAAATTCCGTATCGTTCAGGTTCTTCACACGCAGGTAAGCCGTTACCACATCGTCTGCATCAATGTTCAGCAGGTTCTGGATGGCACGTCCCTTCGAAGTCTTGTTGCCTTCCGGAATTTCATATACCTTGAGCCAGTAGCACTTACCCTTCTGCGTAAAGAACAGAAGCGTGTTGTGCATAGTAGCCGGATAGATATGTTCAATGAAGTCTTCGTTACGGGTTTCACTTCCCTTCGAGCCTACGCCGCCACGGTTCTGCGCACGGAACTCAGAAAGCGGCGTACGCTTGATGTATCCCATGTGCGAGATAGTGATGACCATTTCGTCATCGGCATAGAAATCTTCTGGATTGAACTCTTCCGAAGCATATACGATTTCCGAACGACGGTTGTCGCCGTATTTTTCTTTCACTTCGAGCAGCTCGTCCTTGATAACCTTCTTGCAAAGTTCCTCGTTGCTCAGAATTTCTTCGAAGTAAGCGATTTGCTTCATCAGGTCTTCGTATTCGGCATGGAGCTGGTCCTGCATCAGTCCGGTGAGCTGGCGCAAGCGCATTTCTACGATAGCACGAGCCTGGATTTCGCTCAGGTCGAAGCGGGCCATCAGGTTCGTGATAGCTTCGTTCGGAGTCTTGGCGGCACGGATAATGCGGATTACCTCGTCAATATTGTCCGAAGCGATAATCAATCCTTCCAGGATGTGCGCACGTTCCTTGGCCTTGCGCAAGTCGTAACGTGTACGGCGGATTACCACCTCGTGACGGTGTTCCACGAAATATTTGATCAGTTCCTTCAGGTTGAGCAGACGCGGACGGCCATGAACCAGGGCCACGTTGTTCACACCGAAAGAAGTCTGAAGCATGGTCATCTTGTAAAGCTTGTTGAGCACCACGCTGGCGTTGGCATCACGCTTGATGTCGATGACGATACGCATACCTTCGCGGTCGGTTTCGTCGTTCACATTCGAAATGCCTTCGATTTTCTTGTCGTTCGACAAGTCAGCGATACTCTTGATCAGCTCAGCCTTGTTCACACCATACGGAATCTCGGTCACTACAATCTTATCGTGTGTAGGATGCGATTCGATTTCGGCCTTGGCACGCATTACCACACGTCCGCGTCCGGTTTCGTAGGCATCGCGCACACCGCTGATACCATAAATATATCCTCCGGTCGGGAAATCAGGTGCCTTGATGTACTGCATCAGGCCGTCTACGTCGATTTCATTGTTATCGATGTATGCCACGCAAGCGTCAATGACTTCACGCAGGTTGTGTGTCGGCATATTGGTAGCCATACCTACGGCGATACCTGAAGCACCGTTCACCAGCAGGTTCGGGATACGGGTCGGCATGACGGTAGGTTCCTGCAACGTATCGTCGAAGTTGTTGGTAAAGTCTACAGTTTCCTTGTAAAGGTCCTGCATCATCTCCTCACCAATCTTCTTCAGACGAGCCTCCGTATATCGCATAGCGGCGGCACTATCTCCGTCGATAGAACCGAAGTTACCCTGACCGTCGACCAGCGGATAACGCATCGCCCAGTCCTGTGCCATACGCACCAGGGCGCCATATACAGACGAGTCGCCGTGAGGGTGATACTTACCCAGTACTTCACCTACGATTCTGGCTGCTTTTTTATACGGTTTGTCGGATGTATTTCCCAGTTCCATCATTCCGTAAAGAATACGACGGTGAACCGGCTTGAATCCGTCTCTTACATCAGGGAGGGCGCGTGCCACGATTACTGACATGGAGTAATCAATGTACGACGACTTCATTTCCTCTTCGATGTTGATTTTTATAATTCTGTCTTGTTCTTGCATTTAATACATTATTAATTATACTTCCTTTCAAGGCTTGTAAAAAACCATGCTAAAGTACGACTTTTAGCGGATATACAAAAACTTTTCCACCAAAAAATACGTATAAGCCTGCATTTGGAGACACTTGCAGGAAATGTGGCACGCATTTTGTTAAATAGAAAGAAAGACTTGATGAAGAGTCTTTATAATAATGTATATTTGCAAGCCTATTTTGAATATAAACGATTGGAGAAGATATGAACTTGATGAGCAACGAATTTACACAACAAGTGTCCGACATCGTCGTTTACGGGAAAGAGGAGGCCAACCGCCTTCAGAACGACCATATCGAACCGGAACATCTGCTATTGGGCATCTTGCGCGATGGAGAGTGTAAAGCCGCCGAAATATTGAAATCGTTCTACCTCGACCTGAAAGGTATCAAGAACGAACTGGAAACACAATTACGGGAGAAGTCCATACTGGAGAACTACTCACAGGACATCTCATTCAGCGAGGAAGCATCAAAGATTTTGACATTAAGCAAATTAGAGGCACGATTGATGAATGACGAGAAAGTGGACACCCCGCATATTTTATTGGCCATTATGAGAGACAACCAGAATAACGCATATAAGATATTGGAAAAGAACGACGTAACTTACGAAAAGATAATAGACCGTCTAAAGCAGGAGGAAGCTCCTTTTGACGGACTGGATTTCAATGACGACGAAGAAGAGGAAGGCATCGGACGTCGCGGAAACGCGGACAAGAACAACGATGGCTTCGGTTCTTCCGCCAACCGCCAGACCACGCAGACCGAACAGAAACAAGCGGACGGTGGTACCCCCTACCTCGACAATTACGGTATTGACCTGACCAAGGCAGCCGAAGGTGGGAAACTTGACCCCGTGGTAGGCCGTGAGAAGGAAATTGAACGTATCGCACAGATTCTGAGCCGGCGCAAAAAGAACAACCCGATTCTGATTGGTGAGCCGGGAGTGGGAAAATCGGCCATCGCCGAAGGACTGGCACTCCGCATCGTGGAGAAACGGGTTTCGCGTGCCTTGTTCGGCAAGCGCATCATTTCGCTCGACATGACGGCGGTAGTGGCCGGAACCAAGTATCGCGGACAATTTGAAGAGCGCATTCGTGCCATTCTGACAGAGGTGAAGAAACATCCTGACGTCATTCTGTTCATCGACGAGATACATACCATCGTGGGAGCCGGCTCGGCGGCGGGTTCCATGGATGCGGCCAACATGTTGAAACCGGCGCTGGCGCGTGGAGAAATCCAATGCATCGGAGCCACCACCCTCGATGAATACCGCAAGAACATCGAAAAAGACGGGGCATTGGAGCGCCGCTTCCAGAAAGTGCTGGTAGAACCGACCTCACCGGAAGAGACCTTGCAGATTCTCCGGAACATCAAGGATAAATACGAGGAGCACCATAACGTGACATATACGGACGATGCGCTGGAGGCTTGTGTACGCCTGACCGACCGCTATGTGACCGACCGCTATTTCCCCGACAAAGCCATCGACGCCATGGACGAAGCGGGTTCTCGCATCCACCTTACCCACATCTCCGTACCTCAGGAAATTGAGGAGCAGGAACGATTGATTGAGGAAGCGCAACAACATAAGAATGAGGCCATTCGCTTGCAGAACTTCGAGCTGGCCGCCAGCTTCCGTGACCGTGAAAACCAGTACACGGAACAATTGGAACGCCTGAAGAATGAATGGAAAGAGAAGTTGAAGGACAACCGGGAAACGGTAGACGCACCACAGATAGAGGAAGTGGTTTCCATGATTTCGGGTGTGCCCGTGCAACGTATGGCGCAAGCGGAAGGTGTACGGTTGAAGGGGATGAAGCAGGCATTGCTTTCGAAGGTTATCGGACAGGACAAAGCGGTAGAGACATTGGTAAGAAGTATCCAGCGGAGCCGTGTGGGACTGAAGGACCCGAACAAGCCTATCGGTACGTTCCTTTTCTTAGGACCGACGGGTGTAGGAAAGACGCACCTGGCGAAAGAGCTGGCCAAGAACATGTTCGGCACTACCGACGCCATTATCCGTATCGACATGAGCGAATACATGGAGAAATTCACCGTGTCACGTCTGGTCGGAGCTCCTCCGGGATACGTGGGCTACGAAGAAGGCGGACAACTGACAGAAAAGGTACGCCGTCATCCCTATTCCATCGTATTGCTGGATGAAATCGAGAAGGCTCACTCCGACGTGTTCAACATGTTGTTGCAAGTGATGGACGAAGGCCGGTTGACGGATAGTCTGGGACGGACCGTGGATTTCAAGAATACCATTATCATCATGACGTCCAACATCGGTACGCGCCAGTTAAAGGAATTCGGCAAAGGCATCGGTTTCACGGCACAGACCGGTGAGAACGAGAAAGAACATGCCAATAGCGTGATTCGCAAGGCCTTGAACAAATCGTTCGCTCCCGAGTTCATCAACCGTCTGGATGAAATCGTGACCTTCGACCAGCTGGATATTGCTTCACTGGAGAAAATCATCGACATCGAGCTGGCAGGACTCTACAAGCGTATCGAAGGTTGTGGCTACCATCTCCTGCTCGACCAGGAGGCCAAACGTTTCGTGGCAGAAAAAGGCTACGACGTACAGTTCGGTGCCCGCCCGTTGAAACGCTCCATCCAGAACCACCTGGAAGACGGACTGGCAGAGCTGATTATCAACGAAGAACCGCAGACGGGCGATACCTTGCATGTGTACATGAACGCCCAAGGTGACGGAGTAGAAATGAAAGTAGAAAAAGCATAACAGAATTCTGACAGAATTTCGGCATACAGACAAAATGTCAGGTACAAACGTATCTGGCATTTTTTTTGTGTAAGGACTGGAAAAAAAAATTATTCGAACAATCATAAAAAACAAAGAGATATGCAAAAAGGTAATATCGGGGTTACAACAGAAAACATATTCCCCATCATAAAGAAGTTCTTGTATAGCGACCATGAAATTTTCCTCCGTGAACTGGTTTCTAATGCGGTGGACGCAACTCAGAAATTGAAGACTTTGGCCGCTACGGGCGATTTTAAAGGTGAACTGGGCGATTTGACGGTACGTGTAAAAGTAGACAAGGAAAACGGTACCATCACCATCAGCGACCGTGGTCTGGGTATGACAGCCGAAGAAATCGACAAGTACATCAACCAGATTGCCTTCTCAGGAGCAAATGACTTCCTGGAAAAATACAAGGACGATGCCAATGCCATCATCGGTCACTTCGGTCTGGGATTCTACTCAGCCTTCATGGTAGCCAAGACGGTAGACATCGTAACTCTTTCTTATAAGGAAGGTGCCAAGGCCGTGAAATGGAGCTGTGACGGAAGTCCTGAGTTCACCCTCGAAGAAACAGAACGTAGCGACCGTGGAACCGACATCATCCTGCACGTGGATGAAGATTGCAAGGAATTTCTGGAAGAATCTCGCTTGCAGGGCTTGCTCACCAAATATTGTCACTTCCTGGCCGTACCAGTAGCCTTTGGCAAAAAGAAGGAATGGAAAGACGGCAAGCAGGTAGAAACGGATGAAGACAACCTGATTAACGACACTTGTCCTATCTGGACCAAGAAACCGTCGGACTTGAAGGAAGAGGATTACAAGAAATTCTACCGCGACCTGTATCCGATGGCCGACGAACCGTTGTTCTGGATTCACCTGAACGTGGACTATCCGTTCAACCTGACCGGTGTGCTCTACTTCCCGAAAATCAAGAGCAACATCGATTTGCAACGTAACAAGATTCAGTTGTATTGCAACCAGGTATATGTGACCGACTCAGTAGAAGGTATCGTGCCCGACTTCCTGACCCTGCTTCACGGTGTCATCGACTCTCCGGACATTCCGTTGAACGTATCTCGTTCTTACTTGCAGAGCGATTCGAACGTGAAGAAGATTTCTACTTACATCACGAAGAAGGTATCCGACCGCTTGCAATCTATCTTCAAGAACGACCGTAAGGAATTTGAAGAGAAATGGGACGACCTGAAGATTTTCATCAACTACGGTATGCTGACTCAGGAAGATTTCTATGAAAAGGCTTCCAAGTTTGCTTTGTTCAAGGATACAGACAACAAATATTACACCTTCGAAGAATACCAGACACTGATCAAGGATAATCAGACCGACAAGAACGGTAGTCTGATTTACCTCTACGCCAACAACCTGGACGAACAGTACACTTACATCGATGCGGCCAAGAACAAAGGCTACAACGTATTGCTCATGGACGGCCAGCTGGACGTACCGATGATCAACATGCTGGAACAGAAGTTCGAAAAGAGTCACTTCACCCGTGTGGATAGCGACATCGTAGACCGCCTGATTGTGAAGGAAGACCAGAAGGGTGAAGAACTTCCGCACGACAAACAAGAAGTTCTCAGTTCTTTGTTCAAGGGACAGATGCCGAAGGTAAAGAAAACAGAATTCCACGTAGAAGCACACGCACTGGGCGAAAACAATGCGCCGATTGTCATCACACAGGCTGAATACATGCGCCGTATGAAAGACATGGCCAGCATCCAGCCGGGCATGAGTTTCTATGGTGAAATGCCCGACATGTTCAACCTGGTATTGAATAGCGACCACCGCCTGATCAAGCAGGTATTGAGCGATGCCGAAACAGCTTGTGCGGAAAAACTCGTACCGGTAGAATCTGAAATCGCCATGCTGACTCTCCGTCGTAACGAACTTCAGAAAGCACAGGAAGGAAAGAAAGATGAAGAAATCCCGACTGCCGAAAAAGACGAACTGAGTGAGGTAGAAAAGAAGATTGAAGCGCAAAAGACCGAAAAGGAAAACATCCTGAACGGTTATGCTGCCGGCAACAAAGTGGTTCACCAGCTTATCGACCTGGCCTTGTTGCAAAACAACATGCTGAAGGGTGAAGCCCTGACCAACTTTGTAAAACGAAGCGTGGAAATGATCTGATTTTCCCCCATAAAATAAGGAAAGCCATTCTTGCAGGTATGCAGGAATGGCTTTTTTTGTGCTTTTTATGCCCGTGGATAGAAGATAATTTGTACATTTGCCCAGAAACACGCAAGCAAACAACCATGGAAAACAAAACCGAATTGATATTAATCCGCATCAGCGGAGTGGACCGACCGGGACTGACCGCATCGGTGACTGCCATCTTGTCTAAATATCAGGTAGACATTATGGACATCGGACAAGCTGACATTCACAGTACCTTGTCACTGGGTATTCTTTTCAAATGTTCCGATCAGGATTCCGGAAATATCATGAAGGAATTGCTTTTCAAGGCTTCTGACTTGGGTATCAATATCCGCTTCTATCCTATCAGCGACGAAGAGTATGAAACGTGGGTAAACCTGCAAGGAAAGAACCGCTACATTCTGACGCTATTGGGCAGAAAACTTACGGCACAACAGATTGCCGGTGCTACCAAGCTTTTAGCAGAGCAACAACTGAACATCGACGGCATCCGTCGTCTGACCGGACGTATTCCCCTGGACGAGAAAAAGGCAAACGTAAGAGCCTGCATCGAATTTTCGGTGAGAGGTACTCCCAAAGACCGTGAAGAGCTACAAAGCCAGCTCATGCAGCTCAGCGCTTCACTGGGCATGGACTTCTCGTTCCAGCAAGACAATATGTACCGTCGTATGCGCCGACTCATCTGCTTTGATATGGATTCCACCCTCATTGAAACGGAGGTCATCGACGAACTGGCCATACGGGCCGGTGTGGGCGACCAGGTGAAAGCCATCACAGAAAGAGCCATGCGCGGCGAAATCGACTTCTGCGAAAGTTTCAAGGAACGGGTGGCCCTGCTCAAGGGACTGGATGAGAGTGTGATGCGCGACATTGCCGAACACCTCCCGATTACCGAAGGAGTGGAACGCCTGATGTTCGTCCTCAAGCGCTATGGATACAAGATTGCCATTCTGTCGGGAGGTTTCACGTATTTCGGCAACTACCTGAAAGAGAAATTTGGCATTGACTATGTGTATGCCAACCAGCTGGAAATCGTGGATGGCAAGCTGACCGGCCGCTATTTAGGTGACATCGTAGACGGAAAACGAAAGGCTGAATTGCTCCGTCTGCTGGCACAGGTAGAAAATGTGGACATCGCACAGACGATTGCCGTGGGCGATGGAGCCAACGACCTGCCCATGCTTTCTACGGCAGGGCTGGGAATCGCCTTCCATGCCAAGCCGAAGGTGGTGGCCAATGCGCAACAGGCCATCAATACCATCGGACTGGATGGCGTGTTGTATTTTTTAGGATTCAAGGATTCCTATCTGGACGAACGCGGCAAATTATAATGACAAGATAACATTACTATATGAAGTTTTCGGAACTGAACTTAGAAGATAGCGTCCTCGATGCCTTGGACGCAATGAATTTCCAGGAATGTACGCCCGTGCAGGAACATACCATCCCTGTCATCCTGGAAGGGAAAGACCTGATTGGCGTGGCCCAGACAGGTACGGGAAAAACGGCGGCCTACCTGCTTCCGGTGTTGAACCAGTTGAGCAAGGGAGGTTATCCGGAGGATGCCATCAATTGTATCATCATGTCGCCCACCCGCGAACTGGCCATGCAGATTGACCAGCAGATGGAGGGTTTCTCCTATTTCATGCCGGTATCAAGCGTGGCGGTGTACGGAGGAAACGACGGTATCCGTTTTGAGCAGGAAAAGAAAGGGCTGACTTTGGGAGCGGATGTGGTGATCGCTACTCCGGGACGTCTGATCAGCCACTTAAGCTTAGGTTATGTGGACTTGTCGAAAGTATCTTTCTTCATCCTCGACGAAGCAGACCGCATGCTCGATATGGGATTCTCGGACGACATCATGCAGATTGTCAAGTATCTTCCCAAGGAACGGCAGACCATTATGTTCTCCGCCACCATGCCGACCAAAATCCAGCAACTGGCCAAGACCATTCTTCACGACCCGGTGGAAGTGAAACTGGCCGTATCCAAGCCGGCGGAAAAAATCATTCAAGCCGCTTACATCTGCTACGAGGCACAGAAACTGGGCATCATCCAGTCGCTGTTCCAGTCCCAGCAACCGGAGCGTGTCATCATCTTTGCCTCTTCCAAGCTGAAGGTGAAAGAAGTGACCAAGGCCCTGAAACGCATGAAGCTGAACGTGGGCGAAATGCACTCCGACCTGGAGCAAAGCCAGCGCGAAGAAATCATGCACGAGTTCCGCAACCGCCGCATCGACATCCTGGTGGCTACCGACATCGTGGCCCGTGGGATCGACATCGACGACATCCGCCTGGTCATCAACTACGACGTGCCGCATGATAGCGAGGACTACGTACACCGCATCGGACGTACGGCCCGTGCCAATAACGATGGATGCGCCATCACTTTTGTAAGTGAAACCGAGCAGACCCGTTTCAAGCAAATCGAAACATTCTTAGGAAAAGATATTTACAAACTCCCCGTACCTGAAGAACTGGGCGAAGGTCCGGTATATGCTCCCCGCACTTCCAGAAAAGAAGGAGGCAAACAGGTGAAGAATTTCTCCCGCAACAAAAAGGGCGGATGGAAAAAGAAAGGGGGAAACCATGCGAAAAAACAGGGAGAAAGAACGGTCAAGAACTGATTGCCACATCTTCCTGACAGCATAAAAGAAGCCCGTACAAGTTCAATGAAAATGCAAGAACTTGTACGGGCTTTTTTGTCAGAAATTCATGGAATACGCAGGGAGTATAGTCACCTCCCCTGCGTCATGCGCCAGCTTACGAATCCGATAAATGAGGTTTACTCCCTCTTGGTAGTAATAAGAATCACGCCAAATTTTCCTTTCTTACCATACTTTGCGGTAGCGGCTTCATTCTTCAGCACACTGACGGATTGTATCTTTTTCGGATTGAGCTTCTTTATCACATCGTCAGACACTTCCAGCCCGTCCATAATGACAAGCGGAGACACTCCGGAGGCTTTGGAACTACCCACTGAATCTATTTTGAAATCTCCTGTAATGGACAATTCATCCATAGGATTATGGAGTTTAATAGTAGGCAAATCTACCGATTCCTCGCTTTTCTGAACTCCATATCCCACAACTACGACATCATTGTCGCCTGCCTTCGGCTTGTGGTTGGTTCCCTCCAGCATAAAAGTCACCGGGAGAGTAAATTTCACACTGACCGGCTTTCCTTCCTGCATACCCGGCTTCCATTTCGGCATGGTGCTGATTACGCGGATAGCTTCTGCATCCAGCCATGGGTCGACCGAACGGAGTACCTTGAAATCGCTCAGCGAACCGTCTTTCCTTACCACAAACTGCACAATGACACGCCCCTGCTTACCGGCTTCCCGTGCCTTTGTAGGATACCTGAGATTGCGTGCCATAAATTCCAGACCAGCACGCATACCGCCCGGATATTCGGGCATCTGCTCCACTACGCTAAACGTCTGGTCGTCCGACACCACAGTTTGCGGAGCAGATGCTACCACCTTCACATCTTTCTTTGTGTCGCTTTCAGTCAAGACAATTGTCTGGTCGGCTTTTTTCAGGCAGTCTTTGACCGACATGGTAACCGTACTCATACCGATGTAGGCCACCTGGATACTTTGGTCGGTGCCGACTTCCAGCGTGAAATTGCCGTTTTCGTCGGTAATGGTACCGTTGGTCGTATTCGCCACAAGTACGGTTGCCGCGATGATGGGTTTTCCCTCCTCATCCACCACCTTCATCTTCAGTTTGGCCTTTTCGGCAGGGTTCGACACATTTTTATCGGCATACGTTTCCAGAACTGCCGATAAATCATTAACTTTGACACTTGAAATCTCGTCAAGAGGTTTGGAGATTTCAGGACGGGCAAAAGCAGCTACGGTAACGGCTGCCAACGGAAGTACATAGAGATACTTGGCCCGTGCCCACGGATTGGATTTTTTTCGAATCATCATAGTGATACGTTTTTTAAGTGAACTGTGATTAAAGCTGTTGGCAATAGAGTAGAGCCTTGCGCCAACGGCTTTTTTTATTAATAGCATTTGATATTCTTTCGCATTGATGCCCTGACGGAGAACTTCTTCGTCGGCTTCGTATTCGTGGATGTTCTGCAACTCCTGCTTGAGCAGCCAGATGGCCGGATTGAACCATTGCAGCCACGCACAGGCTTCGGTCAGCAACAAATCCCATGAATGATGGTGATGGATGTGGGCCATTTCATGCACTAAAATGTGATGCCCGCTTTCCTTCAGGTCTGTTTCCGAAATCACGATGTAGCGCATCCAGCTGAAAGGAGCCAGTTTACGACGGTGAACTACCAAGCATACACCGTTGTCCAACCTTTCACACCGGCTGTGACGAATGAGATAAAGCATGCGTCCCAGCGACCAGAGGTGACGGACGATGACAAAAAACAACCCCGCAAAATAGACTAACACCAGCCCTTCCTGCCAGTGGAACGGGCGACTTCCCTCTTCCACCACTACCGCTTCGCTATTCCATTGGTACATCAGCAGCAAGTCTTCCATCGACATCACTTGTGCATTTACCGGCGAAGCCTGTTCCACCGTCACTTTTACCAAAGGCAGCAGACACGAGAGCAGCATTACTCCCAGTAAAGCCATCCGGTTAAAACGGTGGAAAGTTTCTTTACTGAGCAGCAGGCGGTAGAACAGATAGAACATTGCCAGGCAGACAGCCGATTTGAGTATATAGACTAAAAAGGTTCCCATAGGCAGACGTGTTTTATTGCGGTTTTTCGTTCTGTCCCTCTTCCACCTGACGGATGAGTTCTTTGAGTTCTTCCACTGAGATGTCTTCCTCTTTCACCAGCGAGGAAACAGCCCCCAAGAAAGAATTGTTGAAATATTTGGAGATGACCCCACGCAGGGTTTTCCGCCGGAATTCCTCTTCCGACACTACGGCATGATACTGGTAGGTATTACCAAACGCGGTATGCGACAGGTACCCCTTTTCTTCCAGTCCCCTTACAATGGTCGACAGGGTATTGAAGTGCGGCCGAGGTTCTTCGTAAAGTTCCACCAGCTGTTTGACGAACATCGGACCTTTCTCCCAGAAAAATCCCATGATTTCTTCTTCTTTGGCAGTAAGTGTTTTCATATCCGTTTCAATTGGTTACTGCAAAGAACTAAAACTTTTAGTTGATAAACTAATTTTTATAGTTAATATAACTAAAGAGTATAGTTATATAATTATATAGATCTTGCAATGTTTTGAAACAGCTTTCATAATACTATTTCCTTATCAGTTCTGCGGATATCATTTCGGCTTGCTTTATCACCGTTTCCGTAGCCAACATCTGCATGTCTGGCGGATAGCCATAACGGCGCAACAACCGCTTGATGGACACACGCATTTTAGCCCGTACATTTTCTTTAATTTCCCAATCAATAGATGCATTGTTACGTATAGTTTCTGTCAAGACCACAGCAAGTTCCCTGAGTTTATCTTTACCCATCAACTCCATAGCGCTATTATTATCAGCTACAGCAGAGTAAAAAGCATATTCATATTCAGACAATCCCAGTTCCTTAGCCGCGTTATCATGCGCTACAATATGTTTGCTCAAACCTATCAGTTCATCAATGACCTCTACCGCAGTAATTACCTTGTTATGATATTTATTAATAGAAGCCTCCAGCATCTCCATCAGACTTTTTCCCTGAACCAGATTATGCTGCATACGTGTTTTTATTTCATCATTCAGTAATTTGCGCAAAACTTCCAATGCAAGATTCTTATGCTCCATACCTTTCAGTTCCATCAGAAACTCTTCTGAAAGAATGGATATATCCGGTTTTTTGATGCCTGCCGCATCAAAAATATCCACCACCTGTTCCGAAACCAAAGCCTTATCTACCACCTGACGAATAGTTGTTTCGATTTCTTCATCAGTCTTATGCGAAGCAGATACATCAAATTTGCAAAGTCTGGCCTTCACCGCCTGGAAGAAAGCAACCTCTTCCTTTACTTTCATTGCCCTTTCATGAGGAATGGCAATGGCAAAAGCTTTAGACAATGCATTGACTTCGTTCACAAACCGTTTCTTGCCTTCATCCAAGCCAAGAATAAAATCCTCAGCCTGCAAAATAAATGATAACTTTTGAGAAACATCTGCCGTGAAATAAGGACGATAATCAAAACCGTGCAAAAGCTGTTGCACCACCTCCAGTTTTTCTTCCATCAAAGCAACCGCCTGCTCCTGCTGTTCTGTAGGATTACCTTTTCCCCCCGAATCCGAATAGAACGACAAAGCCTTTTTCAGGTCGGAAGCAATGCCCAGATAATCCACTACCAGGCCTCCCGGCTTATCCTTGTACACACGATTTACACGGGCTATGGCCTGCATCAGATTATGTCCTTGCATAGGTTTGTCAATGTACAAAGTATGCAGACACGGAGCATCAAATCCCGTAAGCCACATATCACGCACAATCACCAGTTTCAATTCATCATCCGGATCTTTCATCCGCTCGGCCAACAAACGCCGCTGACCTTTTGTAGTATGATGCCGGGCAATATCAGGTCCATCAGACGATGCCGAAGTCATGACCACCTTTATCACACCCTTTTCCAAGTCATCCGAATGCCACTGTGGCCGCAGGTCAATAATGGCATTATACAATGCTACCGCAATACGACGGCTCATGGCCACAATCATAGCTTTTCCCTCAAAAACTTCCTGACGCTGTTCGAAATGCGTCACAATATCCCTTGCTATATTCTTAATACGGGCAGGATTTCCTATCAAAGCTTCTAATTGCGTCCATTTGGCCTTGGCTAACTGCACATCATTCATCTCCTCGGTTTCCAGTTCCCGGTCGAGCGATTCAATCAACTTGCGGCCTTCTTCACTCAGTTCCACCTTTGCCAGACGGCTTTCATAAAAAATACGCACCGTAGCTCCGTCTTCCACTGCCTGTGCAATGTCATACACATCAATATAATGTCCGAACACAGCCGGCGTATTTATGTCTGCCGTTTCTATCGGCGTACCAGTAAATCCTAAATAAGTAGCATTAGGCAAGGCATCACGAAGATACTTGGCAAAACCATATTTTATTTCCGAACCAATCACCTCATCAGCTTCATTCTTCACCTCAACCGTTTTGGCCTTAAAACCATATTGGGTACGATGCGCTTCATCAGCAATCACGATGACATTGCTCCGCTCCGTCAATGTTTCATACACATTCTTCCCTTCTTCCGGCTGAAACTTCTGAATGGTTGTGAAAATCACTCCTCCCGAATTGACACTCAAAAGACCTTTCAGTTTTTCCCCATCTTCAGCCTGTACGGGCTTCTGCCGCAAAAGCTGCTTACAGTCTGCAAACGTACCGAAAAGCTGATCATCCAAATCATTACGGTCTGTAATGACCACAATGGTCGGATTGTTCAGCATGCGTACCACTTTCCCTACGTAAAACACCATCGAAAGCGATTTTCCCGAGCCCTGAGTATGCCATATCACCCCCGCCTTACGGTCTCCTATGGGCTGACTCTTCACGTCTTTAAGTCCGTAATTTTCAGGCGATTCACGCATAGGTCCGTCGCACGCCTTATTAATACCTGTGGCACGTATCGTTGACTCAATAGCTTTATTTACCGCATAATACTGATGATAGGCAGCCACCTTCTTCACGGTTTCTATCTTCGTGATTTTTGTTTTCAGATCTTCCGTTTTTGTTTTCTCGAACACCGTAAACGAACGCACCAAATCCATCAAAGTCTCCCTGTTCAGCATGCCTTGAATCAACACCTCCAACTGACTGACCAAGCGGGACGCTTCCGCCTTTCCGTCGGCACTCTTCCAGGCCATCATGCGGCTGAAACCTGCCGACAAAGACCCGGCTCGTGCCTCCAAACCGTCAGAAATAACAATCAGTTCATTGTAAGTAAACAGAGAAGGAATGGCCTTTTTATAAGTCTCAACCTGCCGGAAAGCACTTTGAAGTGTAGCATTTTCATCTGCCGCATTCTTCAATTCTATAACTACCAAAGGCAAACCATTGACAAACAATATCAAATCCGGCCGTTTGTTTCGTCCGTTCTCCACAATGGTATATTGATTGATTACCGCAAACTCATTATTCAGCGGGTTGTCAAAATCAACCAGCCAGACCAACTCTCCCCTCTCGGCTCCCTCCCGGTGTACTGAGACCGAAACCCCTTCCGTCAGCATACGATGGAACAGCTCGTTGTTGGCCAGCAGGTCAGGCGAAGCAATACGCAATACCTCATTGACCGCATCTTCACAAACCGCTGCTGGCAATTCGTGATTGATACGCCGCACCGCTTTACGTAAAGATTCTTTTAGCACGACCTCTTCAAAAGACGTACGCAGCGGATTCGGTCCATCAGGAGCAATATCCGGACCGTAAAGTGATTTATAGCCAAGACGCTCAAAAAGCTGGATGGCGAAAGATTCTATTTGGGATTCGGTGAGTTGTGTCATAATTAATTACTTATCTAAGTTATCAACTTTGATATACTTCCCAATATCAGTCAAAATTCTACTTTTCTCTACAACAGATAAATAGGAATCACATTCTTTTGAGAATTCCATTATAGCTATATACTCTTTAGGGAATTTATCTTTAAGCTCATTCTCATATCTCACCGAACCATTTTGCCTAGAAGCCAAGAACTGTTGAAACAATAGAATATATTCTGATGTCCGCCCATCTGATTGTATAGACTGAACATTTGCAATACACATATTTTTATAAGCCTTAGCGACCTTATCAAATGAATTATTTATATTCTTTAATTTCAAATAAACATCATTATCAAACAAAAATAGCGACAAATTAGCCAATTTATAAAGTTCTTCTTCAACTAATAAAAATTGCTGATTAATATCACTCCCCTTAAAAAGTATATACCTATCCCAATTATCTCTTTTAATAAGAGTTATGCTATTTAAAACAGATTGATACACCTTATAACGTTTATCAAATAATTGAATTTTAATATTATCCTTTTGAATGGAATTCTGAATAATGGCACATTGTACAACTGCCGCACTAATACCAAGACCTATAAATGTTAAGAATACATTCATCGACTTGTCGTCTGCACCCATAACAACAAGATTTATTCCTCCTATTATGATGCAAAATATTATTATCCAAACAGGATTCAAAGGAGTATTTTTTATCTTTTCTATTAATTTATTCATTATTCATCAATTTAGACAATATCACATTTCTTATTTTTTCAAGAGGAAGTTACTACATTTCATTTTGTTCTCATTCCTTAAGTAATGACATAGTTTCAAGATAAAAATAACAATTATGATGTTAAAGTACAAACAGCCAATGACAAATTTATCATTAATGGACAATAGACTTTAAGCAAAGATTCTTTTGATACCGTTCAAAAGACTACAAAAAGATTCAGGCCGTTAAAAACAATATCTGAGACATAAAGTGAATTGTTACAAAAATGCTTAAAACTGAATGGTAAAAGATTCTATTTATGATTTGATAAATAATGTCATAATCTTTTAATTTCATTTTCTATAGTTTGAATAGCAGGCTTTATTAAAGCATAGTCATATAAAACAGATGAAGGAGCTTTATAACTTCTTGTTGTCCCTAATGGCGTATCAGTATGGGCTGCTTTATTTCGTTCTAAAGTATACACCTCTGTTATTGATTGAAGATTTTGAAAATCAACAAGTGATATCTTATCGATTACATTCTCCAAATTATTTATACCCAATACACTACATAACAAAGGGAACAAGTTTCTCTCATAATGAAACCCATAATTCTTATCTATAATTTTTTTTATCTTAGTAATGCATACCGGGTCAATAACATGCGTATCAATATACTCAAACAGCATACCATCAATATTAGTTTCAATCCATCCACAAAGTTCAAGAACAGCCAATTTAGAATATAAAATTGGCATTTGTAAATCTGTAGATGCATTATACTCTGAATCTAACTTATTTAACGTACTTTGAATGCTTATATAATCAATCATGAACCAAAAATTTCAATTGCTTTATTAATTCGTGCTTGAACTTTATCTGTTGCCCCTAAACCTTCACTTAAAGCATCGTCCGAAAACTCACTTTGTGACATAATTTTTTTATATTTATCATTCAATTCTTTATGTGAAGCTCCTAACAGTGTTTCAACATTAAATGCAATACCAACGAGAATAGCATCCGCAACATTTTTTGATGTAATCTTATCTTCTATTTTATTTGCTATTGATAATGTTTCTAGGAAAAGCTTCTTAAATTGCATTATGCGTTCATCTGTTAATATTTTATTTTTACTCATGTATTCATTTAGAAATAACGCAAGTTTACCTTGGTACTCTTTATAATTTTCATAGAATGAGAAAAATCTTAATATACGCTCCTCATTATTAAATCTAGCTTTTTCGACCTTCTGCAAAGTTGTGCCTGCAAAAATAAACCATTCATTAGTTCTAGCAAGTTCTTTTAATAAAGAATTAAATATTCCTTGATAGATACAATTCCTTATTTCTTGATTATAAAGTTTATTTCCACCAGAGTTTAGTCGATGAAATATTTGAAATAAATATTTCATGTGCTCTTCATTATCATAATTACAACGCAATACAGTTATAGGGATTGTCACATTCTCTAATATCTCAAATAATTTCTCATTTTGATTTTTAATATCCTTATTACTTCTCCCTGATAATCTCTCGTCTACATCTGAGATTTTCGATAATTTCCATTCTTTATCTACATCTTGAAATTTAATTATAGAAGTAATCCTCTGAAGCCCATCGATTACAAGCCTTTTTTGTGTTTTAATATCCAAACTAATACACATGCTAGGAATAGGAAGCTGTTTTATTAAGCTATCAATAAACAATGTTTGAGCCTTATTGGACCAAACTTCACCTCTTTGAAAATCCGGATTGATATCAATCTGATTTTTAACATACATGCGATATATATCTGCGCAAGAGCGCTGTTCATTGAAAGCGACAATATCAGGAGGAGGAACAACAGATGAAGTTGAATCTTCATTTTCCTCTGACTCTCTTATTTTTTGTTCTTCTGCACTAGGCAGATCTATATCAAAATTGAATGCACATTGTTTCATGACATATTCTTTTATTTATTGGACATTAATTTCTGTAACAATTTATCACGTTGTTCTTTAAGATTAATTATTTGATCTTCATTAAGTTTCTGTTTATAATATAATGGCTCTACCATCTTATTATAACTATAAATAGTTTCTACATCTACATTTGGACATGAGAATGTAAATATTGATTTAGGATCTATTCGCTGATGACTACCACTAGTACCACCAACACCAGAAGAAATTTCTTCATAGTTCTCTTTGCTAGTAAGCCATCCATATAAAAAGTATAAATAATCTGATTTCTTAGGTTTTATAATCTGAAATTCAGTTGAACATATTGCGTTGTTTTCAATTCCATCAAGAATCAACCAAACTCTTTTATCTTTATGCGGATTAAGTTTAGAAAAAAGAATACAATTACCTGGCACAATATATTTATTACTCTGAATACATTCTCCTTTCTCTAAACTTGCTTCTTTACCGTTATCAAAAGCTGGTATACTATAATGCCTAAAAGATATTTGCGGGTATTTATTAGGCACTACTGAAACTTTATAATGTTCTGCATAGGTATAAATATCTTTTTCTTCCCATTCTTCCTTTGCCCTTTCAATAAACCATTGACGAAACAATGTTTCTGCCATTGCTTCAAGAGTTTTATTTTCTCGATAAATCAAATCTATTTTATCATCTAAAGAACTAAGAATAGACACAATCTTATCCTGTTCTTTCCGTTCCGGTAATAGAAGTGGCATTGAAGCATAGATTTGGGCATTAATATTACCTCTCGTAGCTCCATTATCAACAGCTTGAATCCAGTCATAATATGGCTGAGAATGTGTATAATATTTTAATATCTTAGGATTCACTTTTTTAGGATCAATGCTAAATTTTATAAGAAATCCAGCATATACTAAAACACCATCTTTCTCTTCATAAAAATAACTACGCCCAACACTTGCGCCTGTTCTCGCAAATACTATATCATTAGGATACAATATATAATTGTCAGCATTTTTATCATCAACAGACTTTAAACTACTTTTATTGATAGTACCATCATCATTAATATCTGTTATTCGCAAATAAGTATATTTATTTCTATCATAATCTACCGCAGGCGCTGCAATCCCATAGTAACCTTTATTACCGACTATTAAATCTCCTAATTTATATTCTTTCCATTCACCCATACTCAAACTATTAAAGTATTACTCCAAGGATTCCAATCAATGTAGCCATAATGATAGAAACCCAAGTCAAATATTGTTGTTTTCTAAAACGAATTTCGTCTTCTGACCTAAAATTATTCTTCACTAATTCTTTCAACTCTTCACTTACAGAAAAGGCACAATGAAATAAATTTCCTATTGGAAGATCCTTCTCCGTATATTTACAAGGCCAATATAACTGGTTGCCTAATGCGTCCAGCCAATTTTCCATTCTATCTACAAGCGTAATGAATTCATTTCCATGCACAGAGATAAGTTCTGGTCTAAGCCATCGAGAATCCTCAGTACCAATCACTAAAACATTATCTGTACAAAAAGGTATCATAATGATATACTTCTTCTTAATTAAAGTATCAATCAGAGAAAGTAATTCTACCACATAACCCAAACCATCATTATGAAACCAATCATCATATAAATCTTTCCTCAAAAAAACAATATTCTTTCCTCCATATTGTACGATGCCAATACCCTTCTTCTCCAGCAACTTGCTTTTATTAAGCACTTCTGCCAGCGATTTTGCTTTACCTTCATAAGTTATTATGGCACTTATAAACTCCTTCTCTGTAGAATTAAAAATCATGGCATCAGTTCTTTTATCATCATCTTAATTTCTTCCGGTACCCTCTTTTCATCTATTGCATCAAGATGAAATCCATGATAAGTGTTCTCACTTTCACGCTTGAACTCTATATACTGATTGTGTGTCTGATCGAAAAAGTAAAGGACCCGCAAATCTGTACCAATGGCTTTCAGAAGCATATTCTTTGCTTCTTCTTTATTACACATCAATACTGATACTTTTTCTTTCTTATTACCCGGATGTGCTCCTTTACCGTTTTCCCCATGTTTGGGATTTAAGCTGAATATTCGTTGAGGTTTACGGTTGGTTTCATACCATTCTGAAACAGATTTAAAATCAGCTTTACTTACCTCAAATTCCAGCTCAGTCTGATTGCGTTTAACTTGAATTGTTTTCACCGAATCAGAAAAAGCCTTTTGATTTACTAAAAGAAATACGCTTCCATCCGTAGAAACGGCCTTTCGTTCTGCCATCTCACACAATGTATCATCCTTAATCGGCAAGCCATGATACAGATAACGTTCGGTGTCCTTCTGGACTTTCTGAGTCCGCCAGTTCTCTCCCCATTTACTCATAACCATACGCATACGAGTCTTGATATTAGGATAACATTCTTCCATCGCTTCTACAGGATACAGAAATGCCGATACATTGTCCGCATCATAATAACCCTCATAATTCTCGTTTGCTATAAATCTGCATATACCGTCAATGCTTTCTATCACTTCTAAGACTTCAGCCACAGTCATGACACTTTTTAGCCTGATATAGTCAGGTTGTCCTTCAGCTTCCTCATATCTTGGCAGCAATAGAAATAATTCACTGTGCTCCATATCAAAATCCAGTTAAGGTTCGCAGGTCAATATCTATCTGGTCAAAGAATCCTTTAGGAGGACGGGTTATATGCCCTGTTTCCGAAATCTGCAACTGATGTGACAAAGCTGTATGTCCATGCTCTTCCCTTTCGAAATAGTATATGGAAAGCAGGTCAGGAGTAATCCATTTCTTGTTTACAGCCACCAAGCTACCGTTTATGATGTGGTCGCTATGCGATTCTATGATAATTTGCACACCATGGGCCACCGCTTTTGAAATCAGCTCCATTAACACCGCCTGTCCTTTGGGATGCAAATGTGCTTCCGGGTTTTCAATCAAGATAATGGCATCTTTATCCGCACTCAACACGGCTATCAGGATAGGCAATACATACGTAATACCAAAACCGGTATTCAGAGCTGTTATATCTTCTGTAATGGTATTTTCGTCACGGTTGAATTTATATTTCAATTTAAAATCTTCCCCCGCAGGCTCAATATTGATTTTGATATTGGGTGAAACCAAACGCAACCACCGTTCCACTTGCACTGCAAGCCGATAATCGGGAGTAATATCTTCTTTATCGATAATTGCAAGTTCTTCTATAGGAATATTGAGATTCTTATACTGTTCCAGAAAATGTACTGCATATTCGCACTGCCCCATGATTTTAGAAATCTGCTTCTTGGTTACTACCAGAGAGGTATCACGATTATAACTCTTTTGCGGGCCAAAACGGAAAGCACTCAAGTATTGGAATTTCTCATTAAATAAAGAATATTTTGACAACACGGCTTTAGATGTTTCATTCCCTTCCATTCCAGGTAACATCGTATCCATGATATTGTCGGGATATTCAAAAGAGAAATTCAATTCATCTTGCTCGGCAAACTTCATGTTAATATTCAAGGTGTGTTCCGTTGAAGCCTGGCAAGCCAATTCACCTGATATTCCAGCATCGCACAAATCACCTTTCAGGTTCAAACCTGAATCCAGGTCATTCATCATAAAAGACTGACGCAACAATATTAGCGACTGTATTACCGTGGATTTTCCCATGCCATTCATACCTGTAAGGATTGTCAGTCCGTTCAGTTCCAGATCTGTATGGTCATGAAGCTTTAAATTATTTATGCTCAAATGGGTTATCATAGGCTTATTATTTCTTTTATTAATGATTTCACCATATAAAAACGTAACATTACATTATATTTTTGTGTAGTTCTAGATGTTATTGAAGTTTTAAATTCTTCATTATTAAATAAACCTATCATCTTATTTTTAAATACATCTGCTCTACTTAAGAGCAAATTTCGCTCATTATCATTCAACAAAGCTATATTTACACTTAAAGTATCAAATACGGATTTAGACACAGGTCTTCTTCTGTCTGTAACTTCATACTTTATCCGAAAAGTATCCTCTTTGAATATTTGAAAACAACACTTCATTGATTTATCAAATGATGTTCGTATATAATCTATCTGATTAGAACTCATCAAATTGATTTCTCTCATTTTTTCAAATAAAAACAAATTAAGATTCCCGGAATATTTAGTATATCCTATAAAAAATGCTATAAAACGATTTATAAAGTCCAAGTCCTGCATTCTTTTACTATTAATCGAATAATCTGTTGCAATTTTAAAAGACTCCATATTAGCTAATTCTTTCAAAAAAACTGTAGCAAATCCTTGATTCAAAGCATAGCGTATTTCCTGTTGATTCAGAGGAATTCCGCCTGTATTGATACGTTCATAGATTATGTATTTTACATTTAATGGTGTACCTTTACGCAATACATTTACAGTTATTTTTAACGATTTTATACGTCTTATCTCCGGTCTCGGTAATTGCGAATAAGTTTTCCCTTCAAAATGCCTTAAAAATTGTAAGCCCTTTAATTTTAATGGATTTTCCTTTCGCAATACAAAATCTTTTATGGCACAGATTCTTTGTAAACCATCAATAATAGATAGTTTCAATGTAAAAGGATCCTCGCTAAAATAGAAAGAGGGTAATGGAAGACCAAGTAAAATAGACTCTATCAAACGACTTTTTCTTATATTATCCCAAACATCTGTTGCGCGTTGAAAATCAGGTTGCAAATCAATCTCATCATTTTCCAGTTGTTCTATCAATGAGCCTAAATTCACCGTAGAAATATCCACATCTATTTCATTTGGATTAAATGGCTTGGTTATCAATTCTGTTGACTCTCCTCCACTGAGATCTTCTACTTCGACTTCTAGGTCATCTTGTTTTTTAATATCTTCCATGCTCATAATAATTACTTTATTTTAGCCAAATTCTCCAATATCAGTTTGTTCAACCGTTCTTCTTCCTTCAACTGTACTTCAAATTCTGCTTTTAGTGCTGCAAACCGTTCTTCAAAATTGAAGTCATCATCTTCTTCCGGCAAACCTACATAACGGCCAGGAGTCAATACGTAATCCAATTCAGCTACACGCGACACTGGAACCGACGCACAAAAACCGGGTACATCCTGATAAGTTCCACCTTCGTTTCGCCATTGATGATAAGTATCGGAAATCAACTTAATATCTTCCGGTGAGAACTCACGGGTACGACGGTTAATAAGGTGCCCCATATTACGTGCATCAATGAACAGAATTTCCTGACTGCGCTCACGGAAAGAACCATCAGCACAGCGGCTTCTGCTCAGAAACCAAAGGGAAGCGGGAATCTGTGTATTCAAAAACAATTTTGCAGGAAGATTCACAATACAATCTACCAAGCCAGCATCTACAAGATTCTTCCGTATTTCTCCCTCTCCGCTATTTTTTGAGGTCAATGCACCTTTAGCCAAGACAAAACCTGCCTGTCCTGCCGGAGCAAGATGATAAATAAAATGCTGTATCCAAGCGAAATTGGCATTTCCAGCAGGTGGTACACCATACTTCCAGCGGCCATCACTACGCAGAAGGTCACCGCTCCAGTCACTGTCGTTAAACGGAGGATTAGCTATCACGTAGTCTACCTTCACATCACGGTGAGCATCATTCAGAAAAGAGCCCTCGGTATTCCATTTTACCTGAGAAGCATCAATGCCACGAATGGCCAGATTCATTTTGCAGAGTCGCCAGGTAGTCTGATTGCTTTCCTGACCGAAGATGGATATATCATTTACGCGCCCTTGATGCTGCTCCACAAACTTCTCGCTTTGCACGAACATACCACCTGATCCGCAACAAGGGTCAAGCACACGTCCTTTGTAGGGCTCCAGCATATTCACAAGCAATTCCACCACACTACGTGGAGTATAGAACTGTCCTCCTTTTTTCCCTTCTGCCAAGGCAAATTCACCTAAGAAATATTCAAACACATGTCCTAAAAGGTCAGCACTGTTAGTCGCAGCACTCAACGTACTGTTACCTATCAGGTCAACAAGTTCTCCTAAGCTGGTCGGGTCTAAATTAGGACGGGCAAACACTTTTGGCAATACACCTTTCAAGGAAGGGTTATCCTTTTCAATCGCATCCATAGCCTCGTCAATCAGCTTCCCGATTTTAGGGTCTTTAGCATTGGCTACCAGCGTACTCCAGCGAGCTTCCGCTGGAACATAAAACACATTTTCTGCCTTGTATTCCTCACGATCCTCCGGATCAGCAAGGTCTATTTCCTGCTTGAGTTTATTATATAAATCTTCGAATGAAACAGAAATATATCGTAAAAAGATAAGCCCTAATACTACATGCTTATACTCGGCTGCATCAATGTTTTTACGAAGTTTATCAGCTGCTTTCCAAAGCTGTTTTTCCAAAGGCTCATCTGCTATTTCTTTTTTCTTAGCCATAACTACTTATTTACTTTTATTTTTCTTTCCAACAAGCACAATTTTCAGTGGATTGATATCCTTCATGACTACCATTAATTTGAATTATATACAAAGATAATGATTGCTTTTGACTAAAAAAGCGTATTTGACTTTTTCATTCGCAAACTTTCCAACCCAAGAAAAGAAAACCTACGTTTCGGCCACAGAAACGTAGAAAGCATAAAAAGATTTATCAATTAATTCCTTTACGCTTTATATATCTACAATTGAGGAGGAAGATGCTTACGATGTCCGGGAGCATCAAACTTTGCAGATTTCTTACCGCGTATTTTTTTCGCATGGCCAGGAGGGATTTCCTTCTTATGTGGTGGCTTAGGTGCATGACGATGCACCACACAAGAACTTCCGCCCAAACACAAAAGCAGGCCGAACAGAGCAATCAACAATTTTGTTTTCATAACTTTCAATGGTTTTTACAAAGTTAGAAAAAAACACAGACATATTCCCCTGCAAACCTCCCCAATTGCAGAAAATAAAAGTACTCTCAACTCTTTTAAAAACGCAAGTTCATTCAATCCAAAGCGCAAGGGCGTTTGAATCAAAACGCAAGTGCGTTTAAACTAAAACACAAGTGCATTTGAACCAAAACGTAAGTGCGTTTTTTCACAAAGATATGCAAATGCAAACAGATGTAAAACCAGCACGAAAAAGTGTGTGAAAATGCCTTCAAACAAAGATTTCAAGCAATAATAAGGAAGAATGGAAGAAAAACCATACTTACCTGATTTACAAACATTAAACCAACAAAGGAGCATAAACCGACAACGGAAAGCTTGACGGGTTGTCGGGGTTGGCACCGGTTTTTCAAACTTCCTATATACAGGTGTGGAAAAATATAAGCGTTATATTTTTCCACACCCCGCGTATATATACTTTATAAAAATGCCTGCCAACCCCGACAACCCGTCAAGCACACGGCCGAAAACGGACAATAAAAAAACCTCCTTCACTTCATCTTTTCAGAAGCAAAGGAGGCTTTCAAATTTCCGTATTCATTTAGAACGGCAGGTCGTCTTTCTCGTCTGTCATGGAGAAGTCGGCCGGAGCTGCATTTACCGGAGGGAATGGAGCTTCTACCGGAGGCATCTGAGGAGTGGCTCCCACACGTTCCACCTTCCATGCACGGATACTGTTGAACCAGCGTCCTTGCCATTCGCGGGCATCAATGTCGAACGATACGTTCAGTTCCTCGCCCACCTGAATATTAAACTGTTTGATTTTGTCGTCACCAAAGACATCAAAGCACATGCGACGCGGATACTGGTCGTGTGTTTCGATGACATATTCTTGTACCTTCCATTCGTTGCCGTTCCGCGATGTACCGCCTTTCGGTTCCAGAACCGCAATCACTCTTCCTGCTAATTCCATAAATAGTATTTTTAAATTCGGTGACGAAATTACGACTTTCCATAGAAGAAAACTAATTTTTAAGACCTTTTTTTGTGGGGCGTATGCAATCTTTTCGTAACTTTGGCAATTGGTTTAGAGCATCCGTAGATGCATTTAATAATAAAAACAGAACAAAAACAAATATAAAAACAGCTATGAAGTTTATCGTTTCAAGTACTGCTTTATTCAGTCATTTGCAGGCTATCAGCCGAGTAATCAACTCAAGAAATTCATTACCTATTCTGGACTGTTTCCTCTTCGAACTGAGAGACGGTACACTCTTTATGACTGCTTCGGACAATGACACTACGCTGTCTACTTCCATCGAAGTGAACGAATCGGACAGCGACGGCCGTTTTGCCGTTTCTTCCAAGACATTGCTGGAAGCATTGAAAGAGATTCCTGAGCAGCCGCTGAGTTTCCACATCGAACCCAGCAACATGGAAATCACCGTGGAATACCTGAATGGAAAATACAGTCTGATGGGACAGAATGCCGACGAATACCCGCAGGCACAGGCATTGGGTAGCAATGCCGTACAGGTGACCATGGGAGCAGAAATCTTGATGAACGGCGTGAACCGCAGCATTTTTGCGACAGCCGACGACGAACTTCGTCCGGTGATGAACGGTATTTATTTCGACATCAGCACGGAAGACATAACACTGGTTGCTTCCGACGGTCATAAGCTGGTACGTTGCAAGACTTATGCCGCACGAGGAGCAGAGAAAGCTGCCTTCATCCTTCCGAAGAAGCCGGCCAACCTGCTGAAGAACCTGCTGCCGAAGGAACAGGGCGACGTACAGATTGGTTTTGACGACCGCAATGCCATGTTCACTCTCGAAAACTATCAGATGATCTGTCGTCTGATTGAAGGACGTTATCCGAACTATAACTCTGTCATTCCGCAGAACAACCCGCACCGTGCCATCATTGACCGTGCGCTCTTCATCAGTGCCCTTCGCCGTGTGTCTGTGTTCTCTTCACAGTCAAGCAGCCTGATCAAGCTGAGCTTGTCGGAAAACCAGATGAAGATTTCTGCACAGGACATCGACTTCTCTACTTCGGCCGAAGAAACCATCGCTTGCCAGTATGGCGGCAACCCGATGAGCATCGGTTTCAAGTCGTCGTTCCTGATTGACATCCTGAACAACATTTCTGCACAGAACATCATCATCGAACTGGCTGACCCGTCCCGCGCTGGTGTCATCGTGCCTGAAGAACAGGAGGAAGACGAGGACCTGCTGATGCTGCTGATGCCGATGATGCTGAACGACTAATCATTTTTTGTTACACACAGACTCATGAAACTGAACTTGAAAAATCCGCTCGTGTTCTTCGACCTGGAGACCACGGGCACCAACATTAATACAGACCGTATTGTAGAAATCTGCTACTTGAAGGTTTATCCTAACGGCAACGAAGAGGCCAAGACCTTGCGCATCAATCCGGAAATGCACATTCCGGAGGCATCGACTGCCATTCATGGCATTCACGACGAGGATGTGGCCGACTGCCCTACTTTCAAGGAAGTGGCAAAGGACATTGCCCGCGACATTGAAGGGGCCGACATTGCCGGCTTTAACTCCAACCGTTTTGACGTGCCGGTGCTGGTAGAGGAATTTCTCCGTGCTGGCATCGACATCGACCTGACCAAGCGGAAGTTTGTCGACGTGCAGGTGATTTACCACAAGCTGGAACAGCGCACGCTTTCGGCTGCCTACAAGTTCTACTGCGGAAAGAACCTGGAAGACGCGCACACGGCAGAAGCCGATACACGAGCTACTTACGAAGTGCTGAAGGCACAGCTCGACCATTATCCTGACGTGCTTCAGAACGACATCAACTACCTGTCGGAATATTCCAGCTACAGCAAGAACGTGGACTTTGCCGGAAGAATCGTGTATGACGATAACGGCGTGGAAGTGTTCAACTTCGGAAAATACAAAGGTATTCCGGTATCGGAAGTGCTCAAGAAAGACATGGGCTACTACGGCTGGATTATGAACGGAGACTTCACACTGAACACGAAGAATGTATTGACGAAAATCCGCCTGCGCGAAACGGGGCTGGTCAAGTAAACGGAAGGTAGCATGAATACACTACAAGGCAAAAAAATTGTACTGGGTATCACGGGTAGCATTGCGGCCTACAAGGCGGCTGTGCTGACACGCGGACTGATTAAGAAATGCGCGGAGGTGCAGATTGTCATCACGCCGGCGGGAAAGGAGTTCATCACTCCCATCACGCTGTCGGCGCTGACCAGCAAGCCGGTCATCAGCGAGTTTTTCTCACAGCGTGACGGCACATGGCACAGCCACGTGGACTTGGGATTGTGGGCCGACGCCATGGTCATTGCCCCGGCTACGGCTGCTACCATCGGAAAGATGGCGCACGGGGTGGCCGACAACATGCTGGTGACGACCTACCTGTCGATGAAGGCTCCGGTGTTTGTGGCTCCGGCCATGGACCTGGATATGTTTGCTCATCCTTCTACCCAGCATAACCTCGATATTCTGCGCAGCTATGGCAACCATATTATCGAACCGGCTTCGGGCGAGCTGGCCAGTCACCTGGTAGGAAAAGGACGCATGGAAGAGCCTGAGAAAATCATCGAGGTATTGGAAGCGTTCTTTGCCCGTCAGCAGGACTTGGCCGGACGGAAAATCGTCATTACCGCAGGTCCTACTTATGAGAAAATTGACCCGGTGCGCTTTATCGGCAATTACTCTTCCGGAAAGATGGGCTATGCCCTGGCCGAAGCGTGTGCTTCACGCGGAGCGGAAGTGGTGTTGGTGAGCGGTCCGGTTACCCTGCAGACGGTTCACCCGAACATTCGTCGCATAGACGTGGAGAGTGCGGCCGAAATGCACCGCGCAGCTGCCGATGCCTTCAAGGATGCAGATGCAGGAATCTTGTGTGCGGCCGTAGCGGACTTCACGCCGGAGCAGGTGGCCGACCAGAAAATCAAACGGGAAAAGGACGACCTGGTGCTGCGGTTGAAACCGACTTGCGACATTGCCGCTTCTTTAGGAAAGGAAAAACGTCCGGACCAGTTGTTAGTGGGTTTTGCGCTGGAGACTTGCGACGAGGTAAGCCATGCCCAGGATAAGCTGGCACGCAAGAACTTTGACTTCATCGTGCTGAACTCGCTAAATGACAAAGGAGCCGGTTTCCGTTGCGACACCAACAAGATTACGATTATAGACCGCGCTGAAGCTGTTTCCTACCCGTTAAAGCGCAAGCAGGAAGTGGCCGAAGACATTGTGGATAAACTTTCCAGTCTGTTTCATTCCTAAACCGTTATGCTACAGTCTATCTTTATACAGAACTACGCCCTGATTGATAAGCTGGACATTGACTTTACATCCGGCTTTTCGGTGATTACCGGTGAGACCGGTGCCGGAAAGTCCATTATCTTAGGGGCCATCGGACTCCTGTTGGGGCAGCGTGCCGACGTGAAATCCATCAAGAAGGGGGCTTCCAAGTGCATCGTGGAGGCGACTTTCCGGATTGCCAACTACGGCATGGAACCGTTCTTTCAGGAGAATGACATCGAATTCGAGCCGGACGAATGTATCCTTCGCCGTGAAGTGTCGGCCAACGGGAAGAGCCGTGCTTTCATCAACGATACGCCGGCTTCGCTGGCACAGATGAAAATGCTGGGCGAAAAACTGATTGATGTGCACAGCCAGCACCAGAACCTGCTGCTGAACAAGGAAGGGTTCCAGTTGAACATTCTGGACATCCTGGCACAAGACGAGCAGGCATTGTCGGCTTATCAGTCGGTATATCTCTCTTATAAGAAGGTGGCAAAGGAACTAGATGACTTCATCGCACAGGCTGAAAAGAGCCGTCAGGATGAAGATTATATCCGCTTTCAGCTGGAACAGTTGGAAGAAGCCGGACTGAAAGACGGAGAGCAGACAGAACTGGAACAGGAAGCGGAAACCCTGAGCCATGCCGAGGACATCAAGGCCGGACTCTATAAAGCCAGCCAGCTGATTAACGGCGAGGAAGGCGGTACGGTTTCACTGACCAAGGAGTGCATGCAGACTCTTCAGAGCCTGACACAGGTATATGCGCCGGCTAAGGAATGGATGGAACGGCTGAACAGCTGCTACATTGAGCTGAAAGATATTTCCCGCGAAATAGGCAATGCGGAGGAAGAAGTGGAATTCAATCCGGCACGTCTGGATTTTGTCAACGAACGGTTGAACCTGATTTATTCCTTGCAGCAGAAACACCGTGTGCAGTCGGTAGAAGAACTGATTGAGCTGACGGAAAACTATCGCAGCCAGTTGAATGCCATCACTTCTTTCGACGACCGGATCGCAGAGCTGGAGGGAGAAAAGAAGAAATTGTATGCCGAAGTGCTTCGTCAGGCCGAAAAGCTGACCGCTCTTCGTACACAGTCGGCACGGCACATTGAATCGCAGATGGAGTCCCTGCTCATCCCACTGGGTATGCCTAACGTGCGTTTTGCTGTGGAACTGACTCCCAGAAAGGAACCCGACAGCAAAGGGATGGACAGTGTGACATTCCTGTTCTCGGCCAATAAGAACGGGATGTTGCAGAACGTGGCTTCCATCGCTTCGGGAGGTGAAATAGCCCGCGTCATGCTTTCACTCAAGGCCATGATTGCCGGAGCCGTCAAACTACCGACCATCATCTTCGATGAAATTGATACCGGTGTGTCAGGTTCCATCGCAGAAAAAATGGCACTAATCATGCAGGACATGGGACGCCAGAACCGCCAGGTTATCAGCATCACTCACCTGCCCCAGATTGCCGCACGCGGAATTGCGCACTACAAAGTGTACAAGGAAGATACCGACACCGGAACCAATAGTCATATCCGCCGCCTGACGGATGAAGAACGGGTGCAGGAAATTGCCCACATGCTCAGCGGTGCCACCCTGACAGAGGCTGCCGTACAGAACGCCCGTGCCCTGTTAGGCTTTAAACAATAACAAGAAACAAACAAGACCATGATAGAAAAGAACGAAATGATTTTCGGCGTACGCGCCGTTATCGAGGCTATCCAGGCCGGAAAAGAAATTGACAAAGTATTAATCAAGAAAGACATCCAGAGCGACCTGTCGAAGGAGCTTTTCGCCGTGTTGAAAGAAACGTTCATCCCCGTGCAGCGTGTACCGGTGGAACGCATCAACCGCATCACCAAGAAGAACCATCAGGGAGTGGTGGCCTTTATCTCGCCCATCACTTACCAGCGTACGGAAGACATCGTGCCTTTCTTGTTTGAGCAGGGAAAGAACCCGCTGCTCATCTTGCTGGACGGCCTGACCGATGTGCGCAACTTCGGAGCTATTGCCCGTACGTGTGAATGTGCCGGTGTGGATGCCATCATCATTCCGTCAAAAAACAGCGTCAGTGTCAATGCGGATGCCATCAAGACTTCTGCCGGAGCTTTGCATACCATTCCGGTGTGCCGCGAGAACAACCTGACGAATACCATCAAGTTCTTAAAGGACAGCGGATTCAAGATTGTAGCAGCCACAGAAAAAGGTGACTACGACTACACCAAGGCCGATTATCAGAGCCCGACATGTATCATCATGGGTGCGGAAGATACCGGTGTGCCCTACGACCACCTGGCACTTTGCGATGAATGGATCAAGATTCCGTTGTTCGGCAACATTGAGTCACTGAACGTGTCTGTGGCAGCAGGTATCCTCATTTATGAAGCCGTGAAACAAAGAGGATTCGGAGAAGAATAAAACAATAAAACATACATACTACCATGAAAATAGGAAAAATTACCCTCGTGCTGACATGCTGTGGGATGGCTTTTCAGACTGGAATGGCTCAGGAACTTCCCAAATGGGCCAACAAAGCCAGAAAAGCTGTGTTCTCTGTCATCACATACAATAAGGAGAATCAGATTCTCAATACTGGAAACGGATTCTACATTGATGAAAACGGTACAGCCGTATCCGATTATACGCTGTTTAAAGGGGCCGAACGTGCCGTAGTCGTGACTGCCGATGGAAAGGAACTTCCGGTGGAATACATTCTGGGAGCCAACGATATGTACGACGTAGTGAAGTTCAAGACAGCAGCCGATAAAAAGACCGTAGCCTTGCAGCCGGCATCCCGTCCGGGAGCGGTAAGCGAAACGGTGTACGTACTTCCCTACTCTACACAGAAAGCGGCTTCGGGCACACACGGCACCATTTCCAAAATCGATACCATCAGCCACAACTCTTTCTACTATACCCTGGACATGAAAACGGGAGAAAAGACCGTAAGTTGTCCGGTAATGAATGCAGAAGGAGAAGTTGTAGCACTGATACAAAAGAACAGTGACAAGGAAAGTACATCAAGCTATGCCATCGGAATAGGCTATGCAAAGAGCCTGTCTATCAGTGCCCTTTCTGCCAACGATTATACGCTGAATACCATCGGTATCAAGAAAGGATTGCCGGAAGACGAGTCTCAGGCATTGGTGTACCTGTACATGTCTTCTTCTAACCTGTCAAAGGAAGAATACCTGAACCTGCTGAACGAGTTTATCCAGCAGTATCCGAAAAACAGCGAAGGCTATTCCCGCCGTGCCCTTTGTTACATGGGATACGGTGACGACGCACACTATGCACTGGCAGAAAAAGACCTGCAAACCATGGTGGAAGTGAACGAAAACAAGGGAGACGCGTACTATAACCTCTCCAAGCTGCTGTATAATTACGTGCTGGGCTTACAGGGAGCCAAACCGTATGGCGACTGGACCATGGAACGGGCACTGAAGGAAATCAATACGGCCTTGGAAAACGACAAGCAGGGATTGTACTACCAGCTGCAGGGAGACATCTATTTCGCCATGCAGAAATATCCGGAAGCATTTGCCAGCTACGAAGCAGTAAACCGCTCGCCGTTAGCCTCTGCCGCTTCTTTCTATGCCGCAGCCAAGACCAAGGAACTGATTGAAGGCGCTTCAAAGAAGGAAGCCATTGCTCTGATGGATAGTGCCGTGGCGAAATACAATCCTCCCTACGGAAAAGAAGCTGCTCCTTATCTGTACGAACGTGCCCGCATGAAAGCGGAAGACAACCAGTTCCGCGAAGCAGTGGTAGACTACAATCTGTTCCACGACGCCATGATGGGCCAGGTATCGTCTGATTTCTATTTTATCCGTGAGCAGGCTGAAATGCAATGCCGTATGTACCAGCAGGCCATCAATGACATCAACAAGGCTATTGAGATGGAACCGAAGAACGTGGAATACTGGGTAGAAAAAGGAAGCGTACATTTGCGGGTAAACCAGCCGGAAGAAACGGTGAAGGCCTTGAACAAAGCCATTGAATTGGATGCGAAAAACGCAGCTGCCTATCGTATGCTGGGTTACTGCCAGGTACAGCAGGGAAAGAAGAAGGAAGGTATGGCCAACCTGGAAAAAGCAGTAGAACTAGGAGATACAGTAGCCAAGAACCTGATTGAAAAATATAAAAAATAACTGACTGATATGCAGAACAGAGTCTGTCACCTTTTCGGCATCCGCTACCCCATCATTCAAGGTGGAATGGTATGGTGTAGCGGATGGAGACTGGCCTCAGCCGTAAGCAACGCCGGTGGATTGGGGTTGTTGGGGGCTGGTTCCATGCACCCGGGAACCCTGCGTGAACACATCCGTAAGTGTAAGGCGGCTACCGACCAACCTTTCGGAGTCAATGTGCCGCTGATGTATCCGGAGATTGAAACCCTCATGGAAATCATTCAGGAAGAAGGCGTAAAAATCGTGTTTACATCTGCGGGAAATCCCAAGACATGGACTTCCAAGCTCCAGCAGGCGGGCATCAAGGTGGCTCACGTGGTATCTTCCAGCCGTTTTGCCATGAAATGTGAAGAAGCTGGAGTAGATGCCATTGTGGCAGAGGGCTTTGAAGCAGGCGGACACAACGGACGAGAGGAAACTACGACTTTCTGTCTGATTCCGGCCGTCAAAAAGGTGTGCAGTGTACCTCTTATTGCCGCAGGAGGAATTGTATCGGGCGAAGGCATCTTAGCCGCCGAAGCGTTAGGCGCAGAAGGGGTACAGATGGGTACCCGATTTGCCTTGACAGAAGAAAGTTCAGCGCATTTCAATTTCAAGGACCGTTGCCTGCGATTGAATGAAGGAGATACCCTTCTGACACTCAAGCAGCTTTCCCCTACCCGTCTGGTGAAGAACGATTTCTACAAGCAGATAGAGGAAGCGGAACAAAAAGGAGCCTCAGCAGACGAACTGAAGGCTTTGTTGGGAAAAGGCCGGGCCAAAAAGGGAATCTTCGAAGGCGACCTCTACGAAGGAGAACTGGAAATAGGACAAGCCGCATCCCAGCTTCGCAAGTTACAGACGGTGGATGAGGTGATGAAAGAGCTGGTAGAAGACTACCGGACAGCACTTCGCCAGATGCAGGACAAACAGAGCTGGTAACTCTTTTGCATACTAAGACCGTAAGCTCTTACCTACAGACTTTTTTCAAGTTCAATAAATATCCTTTAAAATAAAATGGCAAATGAAGATGACAGCGTAAAATCATCTTCATTTGCCATTTTTATATGGGTTTCTGTATCTGATTTCATTTTTCATATTCCCGGAGAAACGCTTGAACATGGTTTCTACCCGAAATAAAACACAGATGTGCTTTCTCGCAGAAAAGAATCTGTGTCCACCAGAATCAGCTTCTTTATTTATTACGTTTCAAAAACAAAGAATTCGTAATGGTAGCGGGCAGTTCCTCCTGATAGTGGGTTACCATAATCAGGGTTTTATCCTTCCGCGCACAGAATGCCTCGATGACATCCTTCACCAGCCGGCGGTTACGCATATCCAGTCCGTGCAACGGCTCGTCCAGAATCAGTAGTTCCGGGTCTTTGACAAACGCACGGGCCAGCAGCACCATACGCTGTTCCCCGCTGGAGAGTTGCAGGAAACTACGGTCTTTCAAGTCGGCAATGCCGAAAATATCCATCCACCACACGCACGTATCCACATCTTTCTCCTGTGTCTTGCGGTACAGGCCGATAGAATCATGTAATCCGCTGGCTACAATGTCAATGGCCGGCAAGTTCTTCAGATAAGCGCGGTGCATTTCGGGACTCACATAACCGATGTGCTTCTTGATTTCCCAGATACTCTCGCCACTTCCCCGTTTACGACCAAACAAAGAAATATCGCAGGCATAGCTTTGCGGATTGTCGGCGCAGATCAGGCTCAGCAAGGTAGACTTCCCAGCTCCGTTTTCGCCACTGAGCGCCCACTTTTCGCCACATTTCACCGTCCAGTCGAATTCTTTCAGAATCACCCGTTCTCCGTAACGGATACTTACTTTGTTCAAGTCTACGATATGCTCCGTATGGAACAGGTTATCGGCATACGGCAAGTCCAGTATCCGCTGCCGTTTCTCGTCAGACAACACATGAGCAGGGTCTGGTTCACGGTGTGCCAGATATTCCTGCAAAGTGATTTTCGGCCCGCAATGACGGTCTTCCACCGGTATCACATGTGTTATAAATGTCGGGATATCGTCTGTCTTCGACAAGACCAAAATTATCTGCAGGTTGGTCATTTCAGTCAGTTTTCCCAGCAATGTGTGCAGCAGTCCCCGAGTCCGCGCATCCAGTCCGATGAAAGGATTGTCCATAATCAGTACTCTCGGACCACTCAACAAGGTCTTGGTCAGCTGAAACTTGCGGAGCTCCCCGCTCGACAGCAGAATTATATGTTTGCTTAGCATTTCCTCAATACCAAACAAATCGTACAGCGCTTTCCGCAGTTGTTCGTCCTTGCAGGGAGGAAGCAAATCGGCTACGATAGGCGTATCGTCCAGGTCCTGCGAATTCCAGCGCTGCTGGTAATAATAGTTCCCGTCGGCATCCCCGTACGAGTCACGGAAGGTGATGTATTTGATGTTGTCACAAGCCATCTTCGATTCCGAAGGCGAGAAGTCGTATTTCACTTCATTCATCAGCAACGGATAGCGTCCGGTAATAGTGTCTACCAGCAGACTTTTTCCGCCACCGTTCGGTCCCACGATGGCCACATGTTCTCCTGCCGCAATCTGCAAGTTCACAGGCTCTTTCATCCGGTACAACGGATGACGAGTCACTCCGTTCTCAATTGTAATTACATGCTGCATTGTCTTTCTCTGTTTTTATTTTGTTCCTTTAAGTAGTTGTTCTCTTGGTTTATTGATGCACAATCATGGCCGTACGAGGCACTACCACCAGTTTGTTGCCGGTCAGCGTACCCAGTCCCAGCACATTGTCTATGCGTCCGTCACGACAGGCTATCCAGTAACGTCCCTCAGGTACGTCAATCTGCACGGGTTCCGTACGGGCATTGAGCACCACAATCGTATTCAGCCATGAATCACCCGCCGGACTTCCCTTGATACGGAAAGCCACCACGTTGCTTGCCGGTACCGGCAAAAACTCCAGGTGTTTGGCAATCAAGTCCGCATCGCCCATACGGAAAGAAGGATGCGCCTTTCGCATGGCAATCAGGCCCCTCACATAATCAAAGAAATCACGCTGCGAAGTCTTCCGCCCCCAGTTGATGGCATTGATTGCATCCGGACTCTTGTATGAATTGGCCACTCCCTGCTTGTCGCGCAGAATCTCGTCACCTGCATACCAGAACGGAATGCCCTGCGAAGTGAATACTGCCGTAGCAGCCAGTTTGGCCAAGGCGTTCATCTCTAATGCAGAAAGTCCCGGCAATGTCGCTTTCAGACGGTCGGCCAGACAAAGGTCATCGTGACAGCTCACATAACTGATCATCTGTTCGGGTTGCGCAGCCCAGAAAGCCGGAACGGTGGATTCCTTGTCGCTGACCAGTTGCGGATGTGCGATTCCTCCCGCCAGTCCGAACTTCACACCGGCGGCGTATCCCATGCGTCCGATGACAAAAGCTCCCTTGGCATCGTTTCCCCACGGACCACGCAGGCTGTCGCGCATTTCATCGCAGAACATGCCGATGTGTGGTAACTGGGCTGCATGCTTCTTCATGGCCAGCAGACTATCCGGCAGTTGTGGTTTTCCGGCTGCCCAGCCTTCTCCATACATGCATATTGTAGGGTCAATCTTGTCGAGTGTCTTACGGATGGCATTCATGGTTTCGATGTCATGAATCCCCATCAGGTCAAAACGGAACCCGTCTATGTGATATTCTCTGGCCCAATAGCAGACTGACTCTATCATGAAACGCCGCATCATCGGTCGTTCGCTGGCCGTTTCATTGCCACAACCCGATGCGTTAGCCCATTTCCCTTCCTCGTCCGTGCGATAGAAATAACCCGGTACGGTCCGTTCAAAATTGCCTCCTTTCGTGATAGCCGTGTGATTATACACCACGTCCATCACCACCCGGATACCTGCCCGATGAAGTGCCATGACCATCTGCTTGAACTCGCGGATACGCACTTCCGGTCGATAAGGGTCGGTGGCATACGAGCCTTCCGGCACGTTGTAGTTCTTCGGGTCATATCCCCAGTTGTACTGCGGTTTATCAAGCCTGGTTTCGTCCACCGAAGAAAAGTCGAACGAAGGCAACAGCTGTACGTGTGTCACGCCCAATTCCTTCAAATGGTCAATGCCCGTTTTCTCGCCCAGATACGTATGCGTTCCTTCCTCCGTCAAAGCCAGGAACTTTCCTCTGTTCCGGATGCCGGAGATGGTATCGATAGAGAAATCGCGATGGTGCAGCTCATAAATCACCATGTCGGAGAAGCGTTTCAGCGGCGGACGCTTGTCTTCGTTCCACCCCTCCGGATTCGTCTCTTTCCAGTCGATGACGGCTGCCCGGTCGCCGTTCACTCCCACAGCCTTGGCCATGAGTCCGGGCGTATCTCCCTGCCATACATCGTCTATCTTGACATTGAACGTATAGAACTTTCCTTTCAGGTCTTCGTCCACGCGAGCCTGCCACATACCGTCAGATGCCGGTTCCATCTTCACCATACGATAGGCAGAACCTCCCTGCCCTTTTTCGTACAGCAGCACCCGCACTTCCTGAGCCGAAGGAGCCCAAAGCGAGAAGCGGGTTGAAGCAGGCGTATAAGCCATTTCCACCCATTCCCCCTCGTACACCGGATATTCATCAAACGGCGTACTGGTATGCTGCTGTGAAGAAGTACATCCGGTAGCCACAGCCACGGCCGACATCACTACAAGCTGTTTTAAATTCATGGTTCTAATCTCCTATTTCTTTATGCGTCCCGGATTCTTGGCGATAAAGTCCTTCCAGCTGGAATAAGCTTTCGGCATTTCCGGACGTCCCATCTGCAAATAATGGCAATAAGCTGCTCCCAAGGCATCCGTCGCATCCATAAAGGGGCCCATTTCCGAGTCGGGTATGTGCAGCATACGCTTCAACATATCGGCCACCTGCTCCTTGCTGGCCTGCCCGTTGCCGGTAATGGCCATCTTGATTTTCAACGGGGCATATTCTGTCACGGGGATGTCACGTGTCAATGCTGCTACAATAGCCACCCCCTGCGCACGTCCTAACTTCAGCATGGACTGTACGTTCTTTCCAAAAAACGGAGCTTCAATAGCCAGTTCATCAGGAAGGTACGAAGAAATGATACCCTGCACGCGCTCATAAATGTGTTTCAGCTTCAGATACGAGTCGCCGCATTTACGCAGGTCGATGACGCCGAGTGTCATCACTTCCGGTTTGACACCCGTCACCTTCAGTATCCCGTATCCCATGATGTTCGTACCCGGGTCGATACCGAGAATGATTTTTTCCTTAACCGGCTGTATCACCTTATTACCTCCATTAATGTGGGGAAACCGATGACCTTATCCTTGAACACTTTCATCATCTCCGTATTCAAGGCAGCCTCCTGCTTTACATGCCAGCGATGCAACGTCGCGCTGTCTTCCACTTCCCACTGGAGTGAAAAGCATTCACTGTCCTGCTCCTTATGGCTCAAGATACGCAGGATACGGGGATTTTTCAGTTCACCCGATTTTTCCACTTCCGGAATGTAGAATTCATTCAACCATATCACAAAATTACGGGCATCACCCATCTCTACATGAAAAGTAGTATTATAAATCAGCATATATCTTCTTATTTTAATCCGATTACAAAATTATACAATACGATGAAAACAACCTGATCAGGAATACCGGCGAGGATAACGCAACAGAATGCTCAGCACAGCCGCCACTCCCAGTGCCATGGGATAATAAAGGTATCCTATGATGTGGATAGGAGATAAACCCGAAAGCTCGGCCGCAATCAAGAGTTGCGCACCATAAGGGATAATACCCTGAATCACACACGAAAAGGTATCGAGAATACTGGCACTCTTCCGTTTGTCTACCCGGAACTGTTCGGCAATGTCATTTGCCAATGGGCCCACAGTGATAATGGCAATCGTATTATTGGCCGTACAGATATTGGCCAGGCTCACCAGTGCGGCGATACTTAGTTCGGCTCCTCGTTTTCCTCTTACATGCTGAGTCAGACGGTGCAGCACATAATCCACACCTCCGTTAAAACGTATCAGTTCCAGCATACCTCCTGCCATCAGGGTTACGATGATCAGTTCTCCCATGCCCGTCATCCCTTTACCCAAAGCCCCAAACCATCCGAACACATCGAATGTACCGTATGCCATGCCCACAATACCCGTAGAAACCAGACCCAGCAACAGTACCAGCAATACGTTGACACCAGCCACTGCCGTTCCAAGCACAATTATATAAGGTATGACTTTCATCCATTCTACATGGGGAATATCCTGCACCACCTCAATATGGCTTCCATATATAACATAATACACAAATACCAGCAAGGCAGCCGGAAGGGCAATCAATGAATTCACCCGGAACTTGTCGCGCATCACGCACCCTTGCGTACGGGTAGCCGCGATGGTCGTATCGGAAATGAAGGACAGGTTGTCGCCGAAAAAGGCACCACCCACTACTACCGCCGTCATGAAAACCACGCTGACATCCGTCTTGGCCGCGATACCGGCAGCTACAGGAACCAGTGCGACAATGGTACCGACCGACGTACCGATGGAAAGAGAAATGAAGCACGATGCCAAAAAGATTCCCGCCAGCAGCAGATTGCCCGGAAGCAGCCGCAAGGTCAGGTTTACCGTCGCATCGATAGCCCCCATGGCCTGAGCCGACTGTGCAAAGGCCCCCGCCAAGATGAAAATCCATATCATCAGCATGATGTTCTTGTTGGCCGCTCCTGCGGAGTATTGCAACAAGCGGTCGTTTAAGCTCAGTCCTTTCGTCGTAGCTACGGCATAAATGGAAGACACCATGAAAGCTACGGTAATCGGAATTTTATAAAAATCATTGATGAGCAGGGAAGCCACCAGATACAGGCATAAAAATACCACCAGCGGACTCAGGGCCCACGCATTGGGTTTGTTCACAATGGGAGTCAGTTTCTGAAAATTCATTCTCTTCTTCTTTTATTTTTTTGACAAAGGTATATATTTTTCAGCTGACAAACATCCCATTTCAATGAACATTTCAGCAAAAAATGAGGTTATCAGCCCCATAATTAGGAAGAAGCAAAAAATATTTCACCCATCTTCTCCGAATATTTAAGAATATTATCTATCTTTGCCAAGCCTAAAAGGGAAAAACAGAACACATGAAACTGACCATGCTTAAAATAATGCTGCTGCTTACGGTCATCTTTATGAAAATAGAGGTGACAGAAGCTGTGTCATGCAATCAGGTGTCAAATGATTTTCCCAATTTATCTACGGTATCTTGTCAGAGAGAGACAAAAGAAACGCTCAATTTTATCCATGCCACCCTTGACAAGGCACATAATTTGTTCAGTACACTAAATCGCGACAATTCCTTCAACAGGTTGTTGACGGATAAGCGTGTAGTACGCAATGACGAACAAAATATAAACTTCTTCTTACGCTTACTACTTTTTTATCATTCCCTACGTGAAGTAGGCTTGTTGAAGGATAAGGAGTGCCTTTACCCTTCGACCAATATTCATTGTGTGATTCCTTCATGCAGATACTATGTATTTGCTATGAGAAAAATCATCATTTAGCCGTTTTATAGATTAGTTGTTTTTCACTGCTCCGATACGGTTGTGCCGGGGCAGTATAGCTTTGCTTGTCTCATTTTTTTTGAAATAAGCGAAATATCTTATGTCTCATTTTTAAAAAAATCTATAAAACGCATAAATCATGAAAACAAATAGTTCAAAAAAATCATTTAAAGGAATAGAAGACGCAGGTTTAGTTATCATCGTATGTTTTCTCGTGGCTATAGGTATCTATCATTTTGTTTTTGGAAATCCGGCAAACTTCATGAACAATGACCCAAACAATCATCCGCTTCCAGGCAATATGTTAGGTACCATCTACAAAGGAGGAATCATTGTACCCGTCATTCAGACACTCTTACTTACGGTACTGGCTCTCAGTGTAGAACGTTTTTTTACCCTTCGTGCATCTTTCGGCAGAAGCAAGCTCTCCAAATTTGTAGAACAGCTTAAAGAAGCCTTAAATAAAGGAAATTTGGAAAAAGCACAAGAACTATGTGACAAACAGCGTGGTTCAGTGGCCAATGTCGTAAGTTCCACTCTCCGCAAATACCGTGAGATGGAGCAGAACAACGAATTGAGCAAAGACCAGAAAACTCTTGCTATACAAAAGGAACTGGAGGAAGCCACAGCACTCGAACTTCCTATGATGCAACAGAACCTACCCATTATCGCCACAATCACCACTTTAGGAACTTTAATGGGATTGCTTGGAACCGTAATCGGTATGATCCGTTCATTTGCCGCACTTTCTGCCGGAGGGGGTACTGACTCCGTAGCTTTGTCCACTGGTATTTCCGAAGCTTTGATCAACACCGCATTTGGTATCTTGACCGGTGCGTTGGCAGTTATTTCTTATAACTATTATACGAACAAGATAGACAAACTGACATACAGTCTTGACGAAGTTGGTTTTTCCATTGTACAGACTTTTGCAGCCACTCATTAATTTCTGTCCCGCTGAGGATTTCCTCACGCAGACAGAAACAGAAGTTCCATTAAAAAGATTTCACTATGAGTAGAGCTAAAATAAAAAAGAAAAATATGTTCATCGACATGACAGCCATGAGCGATGTCACGGTGCTGCTGCTTACTTTTTTCATGCTGACAGCCAGTTTCGTGAAAAAAGAGCCTGTACAGGTTGTCACTCCTGCATCAATTTCCGAGATAAAGATACCCGAAACGAACATCATGTCCATTCTGGTAGATCCCGGGGGCAGAATCTTTATGAGTCTTGATAAGCAGAATGACATGGCAGCTACGCTAGAAGCTATGGGAAAAGAGTACGGCTTGACATTTACCCCACAGGAAATCAAGAAATTTTCCTTATTCCCGACTTTTGGAGTGCCGATGAAAAATATGAAATCGTTCCTTGCCCTTAGCACGGAACAGCAAGACCGCATCTTAAAGGATCAAGGAATTCCTTGTGACAGTATTGACAATCAGTTTAAGGCCTGGGTACGCAATGCACGTGCTATCAATCATGACTTGCGCATTGCTATCAAAGCCGACCAGCAAACACCATACGCGGTCATTAAAAAAGTGATGAATTCCCTTCAAGACCTTAAAGAGAACAGGTACAACCTGATTACCTCTCTGAAATCAAGTCCTGAAGAATAAAAACAAAAAGTATGGCTGAAATTCAAGAAAACAATAATAAAGAGAAAAAAGGTAGCAAGCAGAAAAAGATGAATATCCGGGTGGATTTCACCCCGATGGTCGACATGAATATGCTACTGATAACTTTCTTCATGCTGTGTACTTCACTGAGCAAACCGCAAACAATGGAAATCAGCATGCCTTCCAATGATAAAAACATCACCGAAGAACAGCAGAATAAAGTCAAGGCTTCTCAAGCACTGACTTTGTTGCTGGCCGAGGAAGGAAAACTCTATTATTATGAAGGTGAACCGGATTACAAGAACTATGCATCACTAAAAGAAACAACCTATGATGCCAGCGGATTACGCAAACTGTTGCTCAGCAAAAACTATGAAGCAGTCAAGAAAGTTCGTGAACTGAAGGAAAAAAAGGCAAGACTTGAAATTACCGAAGAGGAATGCAGGCAGGAAATAGCCAGTGTAAAATCAGGAAAAGACACTCCTACCGTCATAATCAAAGCTACGGACAAATCTACCTATAAAAATCTGATAGACGCATTAGACGAAATGCAAATCTGCAGCATAGGGAAATATGTAATCGTGGATATTACAGACGGTGACCAATTCCTGATAGACAACTATCTTTCTCAAGGCGAGTTAAGTCAAAATGCGGCAGGCAACAATGTATAACTTTATAAAGAGAAAGAAAAATGTCAAAAGTTGATTTAACTTCTTTGGAATGGTGTGAACTCATCTTCAAAGATCGGAATAAAAGTTACGGTGCTTATAAAATGCGCCGGGATTTGGGGAAACGACAGGCTGCAGCCTTGATTATCGTCACTGTTGTGGCTTTGGTCGGATTTACCTTACCGCGTCTTATCAGAATGGCTATGCCGGCTCAAAAAGAAGAAATGGTAGAAGTGACACGGCTTTCCACACTGGAAGAGCCGGAAATAAAAGAAGAAACGATGAAAAAGGTAGAACCTATCGCCCCTCCTCCTCCGGCTCTTAAAAGTACCATTAAGTTCACGGCACCAGTCATCAGAAAAGATGAAGAAGTGAATGAAGACGATGAGCTAAAGAGTCAGGACGAACTGACGCAAACTAAGGTACAGATATCCATTGCCGATGTGAAAGGAAACGATGAACTGAACGGAAAAGATATTGCCGACCTGCAGGAAGTCATTACCCAGACACCGGAGGTCCAAAAAGAAGAGCCCTATGACATGGTAGAACAGATGCCGCAGTTCCCGGGAGGTCCCGCCGAGCTTCTTAAATACATCGCCAAGAATCTGAAATATCCTATCATAGCACAAGAAAACGGCATACAAGGAAAAGTTATCCTACGTTTTGTCGTCAATGCAAAAGGATACGTGGAAGATATCAAAGTGCTCCGTTCATTGGATCCCTATTGTGATAAAGAGGCCGTACGTGTAGTAAAATCCCTGCCACAATGGATTCCAGGGAAACAGAACGGACGTAACGTACCTGTTTACTATACATGTCCCATCGTTTTTAAGTTACAGTAATTGTGTCAAAGTGTATGAAAAGTAAATTAATTCTATATCTGTGGTGTATGTGCACGTTCTCTGCCTGCACTTCTTCCGGAAAGGGAGGCAAAGAGGAAACCTTGTATTCGGGAGAAATCCGGATTGCCGTAGATGAATCGTTCAAGCCCATCATGGAAGAAGAACTTCAAGTATATCATGCTCTGACTCCGGAGGCTTTAATTACTCCTATTTACTGTAGTGAGGTAGAAGCAGTTAACTTGCTGTTGAAAGACAGTGTACGTCTGGCAGTCACCAACCGGCGGCTGACAGAAGAAGAATTGATTTCTTTTCATACACGTAAATTCTTTCCAGAGTCCATTCTGATGGCTCTTAGCGGAGTGGCACTGATTACACATCACAGCAATCCGGACTCCCTGATTACAGTAGAAGAGTTCCGGCGTATTGCAACCGGCGAAACCACGGAATGGAAAGGATTAAATCCAGACTCAAAACTAGGTTGCATACAAGTCGTATTCGACAATCCCAATTCAGGAACCGTACATTATGTCATCGACTCTATCTGTCAGGGGAAACCACTATCTCCCTCTTTAAAAGCCCTGAAAAGCAACGAAGAGGTCATTGACTATGTGGCAACCACTCCCGATGCCCTTGGAGTGATCGGAGCCAACTGGATAGGCAACAAGACGGATACCACACGACTGTCTTTCAACCAGAGAGTCAGGGTCATGTCAGTATCCGGAAACCGGAAAGCCACTCCTGAAAACAGTTACAGGCCGTATCAGGCGTATCTGGCTCTTAAAAAATATCCGCTGACCCATGAAGTGTATATCCTTATCAATGACCCAAAGGGAGCACTTCCTACCGGACTGATGACTTTCCTGACAAGAGAACGCGGACAACGGATTATCCTTAAGTCCGGACTGGTACCCGCCACACAACCGGTCCGAATCGTAAATGTAAAAGATGATTTCTAACTTTAATGAGAAACTCATGATGAACAATAAAATTTTATGTCTTGTATGCAGTGGAATAATATATTCCGCTTCATACAGTTATGCCCAAAAAAATCTCTCGGATGAAGTCACCCGACAAATCACACAGATAGCTGCCAGCATTAATGACACACCGGAAACAGCAGCCAAGGAATTCAATGAACTGCTGAAAGGTAAAAACAAGAAAAACGTCCCTTTGCTGGTCGCTATCGGTAATGCCTATCTGAACCATAAGTGTCCGGATGAAGCACAAGTTTATGCAGACCGTGCCATGAAAATAGACTCCAAATCGGCACCGGTATATGTGCTGGCCGGTGACATTGCTCTGACACAGAAGAACGTCGGCATGGCATGCGGATATTATGAGCAGGCCATCCTGTTCGATGCCAATTGCTACGATGCATATTACAAATATGCACACGCCTATATCGGCGTAAGTCCCCAACTCTCTATCGATATGCTCACAAAGCTGAAAGCAAGTCATCCGGAACTGCCGGAAGTGAACCGGGAACTTGGCAATGCGTACTATCAATCGGGGAATTACGGAAAAGCCAAGTCTGCCTACGATGAATTTATGCAACAAGGTACTCCTGACACTCAAGATTACGAACACTATGCCATGCTGCTATATCTAAATAAAGACTATGCGCAATCACTGAATGCCGTAGAAAAAGGACTGGATGCGGACAAAGACAACCATCTCCTGAAACGTCTGCGCATGTACGACTTGTATGAAATGGAGGCTTATAAAGAAGGGCTGGAAGCTGCAGATGCTTTTTTCAACCGCCCGGAAGAGAGCAACTATGTGTATCTGGACTTTTTATACAGAGGCCGTCTGTCACTGGCAGACCAGAGAAACGAAGAGGCCTTGCAATGGTTTGAAAAAGCCCTCAAGGCAGATACCGGAAACACACACCCGGAAATAGCCAAGGAAGTGTCTGCCGCTCATGAGAAACTGCAGAACTACCCCGAGGCCATCCGCTTGTACCAGCTTTATCTGGACGGCCTGAAAGAGAAGGCAGAAATAAGCGATACGTTCTTATTGGGAAGATTGTATTACATGGCAGCCGGAAGCAGCACAGTCAGCGAACCGGAGAAAGAACCTTACCTGAAAAAAGCAGACGAAATATTCGCAGAAGTAGCCCAGCGGGTACCAGACAATTATCTAGGATATTTCTGGAGGGCACGAACCAATGCCATGGCCGACCCTGAAAGTACGGAAGGACTGGCCAAACCTTATTATGAAGCGGCCTTGAACCTGCTGGAAAAGAAAGCAGACGCTTCTAAAGCGCTCATAATTGAATGTGAAAGCTACCTGGGTTACTATCACTTCCTACAAAAGGATTACGAACAGTCCAAAGTGTACTGGAACAAGATTCTCACGTTAGATCCTGAAAATGAGACTGCCAAACAGGCACTGCAAGGATTACAAGGCAACTGATTTTTCTTCTTAACCTCAGAAACAAACTTTATGAAAACGTTTAATTTGTCTCAGTCATATCCCACTCAGGATATCCGGAAACACACAAGTTTCCTTACCATAAGTCTTTCAGCCTGTTTACTGGCGGCCGGTCTCATTCTGCTTTTCCTGCCGGAAATCAACTCGCAGTCCAATATTGACATTTTAAGAATGGTAGCCGGAAGTCTGATGGTCTGCATCGCAGTCTATCTTCTGGTTTTTCGAGCTCGCTACCAGGCTTATGCAGAAACAGGCAGCAGGATATGCAAGAAAAGCCTGACTTTCACAAAGGATCAGTTCCCCCATTTGAACAAATATCTGGCAGATTATTGCAGCCTTCCGGTTTTTCCGGCAGAAGGGGCACAGCTATATCTGCAGGTAATCCATTCGAAAGATAACCGATACGCTGCATTTCAACTGCTCACCTACACATCTTTCTTGTATGAACCTGTCACAGAATTGTGCTGTCTGAAAGGAGAAAAAGCGGCTGCATTCATCAATTCTCTACACACTTCTCATGGATTTCATCATTGATACTTTTTTGCATATAGACCAGCATCTGATTTCACTCGTACAAGAGTATCACGGATGGACGTATGCCATATTGTTTGTAATCATATTTTGTGAAACCGGACTTGTAGTCCTGCCATTTTTACCCGGAGACTCCCTTCTGTTTGTCTCCGGTGCAGTGGCATCCCTTCCGGGGATGCCACTGGAAATAAGCCTGCTGATGATGGTTATTTTCATCGCAGCCGTGCTTGGTGATTCCTGCAACTACCTGATTGGACATTATTTCGGGAAAAAACTGTTCTCCAAACCAGACTCAAAGATCTTCAAGCAAAGTCATTTGGAGAAAACCCATCATTTCTTCCAGAAATATGGCGGAAAAACCATAATCATTGCCCGTTTTGTCCCCATTGTCCGCACTTTTGCACCGTTTGTCGCCGGAATGGGACACATGAATTATTACTTGTTTATGATTTACAACCTTGTCGGGGCAGCTGTCTGGGTCTTACTTTTTTGCATGACAGGCTATTTCTTTGGAAACATCCCTTTTGTGCAGCAAAACCTCAAAATACTTTTGATGGGCATCGTACTGGTTTCACTCTGCCCTGCCCTCATTGAATATATACGAATAAAAAATAAACGAACAACAGTATGAAAAATTCCCTGTTAAACCGATTTGTACCCAAAGAAAGCAAATTCTTTCCTTTATTAAACCAATTGTCACAAACCGTACTCAATGCTTCTGAACTTCTGATTGACAGCATGAACCATGACACACCAGAGACATGGCAGGAGTATTATCACAAAGTGAAGGAAGCTGAAAGAAAAGGCGACCAGATAACCCAGCAGATTTTCATGGAGTAGGCCAGACCTTTATCACCCCCTTTGACCGGGAAGACATACATGACCTGGCCTTTTCCATTGATGACGTGACCGACCGCATTCACAGTGCCTCGAAGCGGATTGCCATCTACAAGCCGCACGCCATTTCAGACAGCGGAAAAGAGCTGGCTGTCCTCATACAACAAGGAGCCTCCATCATCTGCAAGGCCATGGATGAGCTGGAAACCTTCAGCAAAAATCCGTCCAGACTGAAAGATTACTGTCAGAAGCTCCATGAGATAGAAAACCATGCGGATGAAGCCTATGACCTTTTCATCATGCAACTGTTTAATGAAGAAACCGACTGCATTGAACTGATCAAGACAAAAGAAATCATGCAGGAACTGGAAAAGACGACAGATGCCGCCGACCATGTAGGAAAGCTCCTGAGAAACATTATCGTAAAATATGCCTGAAAAAAGAATTGCACATGGAATTACTCATCACCATCATTGTACTGGCCCTGATTTTTGACTATATCAACGGTTTTCATGATGCAGCCAACGCAATAGCTACCATTGTTTCTACCAAGGTGCTGACTCCGCTTCAGGCTGTAATCTGGGCTGCCTTTTTCAATTTTCTGGCGTTTTTCATCGCTAAATACCTTATCGGTGATTTCGGCATTGCCAACACTGTGTCAAAAACAGTCTATGAGCAATACATTACTTTGCCAGTCATCTTGTCTGGAGTGATTGCAGCCATCATCTGGAACCTGTGGACCTGGTGGAGAGGAATTCCTTCTTCTTCATCCCATACACTTATCGGCGGGTTTGCGGGAGCCGCCATTGCTGCTTATGGATTTGGTGCCATTCAAAGTTCGGTTATCCTGAAAATCGTGCTTTTCATTTTTCTGGCTCCAGTCATAGGTATGCTTGTAGCCTTCCTCTTCACTCTGATAGTGCTGAATCTGTGCCGTAAGGCCCATCCTCACACCGCAGAGAAATGGTTTAAAAGACTACAGTTGCTCTCGTCCGCCCTGTTCAGCATCGGACATGGACTTAACGACTCGCAAAAGGTAATGGGTATCATTGCAGCTGCCCTGATAGCAGCCCATTCGCAAGGCATTGGCATGGGGGTAAACAACGTAGGCGATTTACCCGACTGGGTCGCTTTTTCCTGCTTTACCGCAATCTCACTGGGAACCATGTCGGGAGGATGGAAAATAGTCCGCACCATGGGAAACCGGATTACCAGAGTTACTCCGCTGGAAGGTGTCATAGCCGAAACAGCCGGTGCATTTACGCTTTATTTTACGGAATATCTGAAAATTCCGGTCAGCACCACCCACACCATATCAGGAGCCATCATCGGAGTGGGCGCCACCCGTCGCCTGTCCGCAGTGCGCTGGGGAGTTACCCGAAGCCTGATGACAGCCTGGGTGCTTACCATCCCGGTAAGTGCGGCATTGGCAGCAGCCATCTATGCACTGATCGGGTAACCAATCTCTTTTTTCAAGGAATAACAAATAAGGAAGAAAAAATAGCACAAACATCAGATTCCAGCAAAAAAAGGACTTTCATAGAGATAATTCTATTAACTTTTATTACTTTTGCACACATTGTGTCAAACATTGTGCAATTTGAAAATGGAAATACAAGACAGTTTTATACAACTTGTTGAAGAAAGCATCCGCGCCAACTGGGACCGTGATGCACTGACAGACTACAAAGGAGCTACGCTGCAATATAAGGACGTGGCCAGAAAGATAGAGAAAATGCATATCCTGTTCGAACATGCAGGAATCCGGAAGGGAGATAAAATCGCGCTGTGCGGGCGCAACAGTGCCAACTGGACGGCCACCTTCCTTGGCATCGTCACTTACGGGGCAGTAGCTGTGCCCATCCTTCACGAATTCAAGGCCGACAACGTACACCACATTGTCAACCACTCGGAGGCACGCATGCTCTTCGTAGGCGACCAGGTGTGGGAAGAATACAACGAAGCGGCCATGCCCAACCTGGAAGGAATCATCGAACTGAAGAATTTTGACCTGGTAGTATCACGCTCGGAGAAGCTCACCTATGCACGCGAGCACCTGAACGAGGAATTCGGGAAGAAATATCCCTGCCGCTTCCGTGCAGAACAGGTATCCTACCGCCGGGAAGAGCCGGAAGAATTAGCTGTCATCAACTACACCTCGGGTACTACCGGCTACTCTAAAGGAGTGATGCTGCCCTACCGTAGCATCATTTCAAACATCGTACACATTGACCAGAAAGTGGGACTGAAAGCGGGCGACAGCATCGTGTCCATGCTTCCGCTGGGACATATCTTCGGACTGGTGTTCGACTTCCTTTACGGTATCACCAAGGGAGCGCATCTGTGGTTCCTCACCCGTATGCCGAGCCCGAAAATCATTGCAGAATCGTTTGCTGTAATCCGTCCGCGCGTCATTGCCTGCGTTCCGCTGATTGTGGAAAAGATTTTCAAGAAGAACATTCTCCCGAAAGTGGACAACAAGCTCGGAAAGCTGTTGCTGAACTTACCTATCATCAGCGATAAAATCAAGGAACAGATTCGTCAGCAGGCCATGGAAGTGTTCGGTGGAAACTTTATCGAAATCGTAATCGGAGGGGCACCGTTCAACCCCGAAGTGGAAGCCTTTCTGCGTAAAATCAACTTCCCCTACACCATCGCATACGGTATGACTGAATGTGCGCCGCTTATCTGCCACAGCCGCTGGGATGAGATTCTGTACACTTCGTGCGGAAAGACCGTGGCCAACATGGAAACTAAGGTAATTTCGGAAGACCCTGAACGGATTCCGGGTGAACTGGTGTGCCGGGGTATGAACGTCATGTTAGGATACTACAAGAACGAAAGTGCTACCGCACAGACTATCGACAAGGACGGCTGGCTGCATACTGGCGACATGGCCATCAAGGATGCGAATGGAAACATCTTCATCAAGGGCCGTTGCAAGAACATGCTGCTTACTGCTTCCGGACAGAACATCTATCCGGAAGAAATTGAAGCTCGCCTGAACAACATGCCTTACGTGAACGAGTCGCTGGTGATTCTCAAAGAGAACAAGCTGGTAGCGCTGGTTTATCCGGACAATGAAGACGCCTTCTCGCAAGGAATGAACAAGAAACAGCTGGAGGAAGCGTTGGAGTTGAACCGCATCGAACTGAACAAGGTACTTCCGGCTTACTCGCAGATTACGCAGGTGAAGCTTTATCCGGAAGAATTTGAAAAGACAGCCAAGAAGAGCATCAAGCGCTTCTTGTACCAGTAAAAAAACGGACATAAAAAACGCCTTTGCGTTTGAAGTAAAACGCATTTGCGTTTTGTTTTAAACATAAAGGTGTTTTGGCACAGATATACTTACACCTGAAAAACTGCGTTTTTCGCTTGGCTCTCCTCTCACCTTTCACTACCTTTGCCGCAGACTTAAAACGAAGGAAAGATGATGGAATTTCTTTACATACACTGGAATCCGGACCCGGCATTGTTTCATCTCGGCGGTTTTACCCTCCGATGGTACAGCGTGCTGTGGATGATTGCCATTCTGACCGGCAGTCAGGTAGTCTACTATTTGTACAAGCAAAAGGGACTTCCGCTGGATACTTTCCAGACGCTGTTTACCTATAGTTTTATCGGTATCTTTGCCGGGGCACGCTTGGGGCACTGTCTGTTCTATGACCCGCAGTATTTCCTGAGTCATCCGCTGGAAATCATATTGCCGGTACATTTCCTGCCACAGGGCGGATGGGTGTTTACCGGATATGCCGGACTGGCCAGCCACGGAGGTACGCTGGGACTGATTCTGGCACTAGTGCTTTTCTGCAGGAAAACGAAGATTCATTTTCTCGATATTCTGGATATGATGGGAGTGGCTGCTCCCGTGGCTGCCGGATTTATCCGACTGGCCAACTTGATGAACTCGGAAATCATCGGCATGCCGTCGGACGTGCCTTGGGCGTTTATCTTCGAACGGGTGGATATGCAGCCCCGTCATCCGGCGCAGCTCTACGAAGCACTGGCCTACTTCCTGTTCTTCCTGATAATGGTGGTCATCTTCCGGAAGAAGAAAGAAAACGTACGGAAAGGCTTCTATTTCGGTTTGTGCATCACCCTGATTTTCACCTTCCGCTTCTTCGTGGAGTTCCTGAAAGAAAGACAGGTGGACTTTGAGAATGCGCTCCCGATAGACATGGGACAGATTCTGAGCATTCCTTTCATCGTGGTAGGATTGTATTTCGTATTCCGTAAAAACCATTCTGCCCATGTGTGATACAGCGACCTCGCATACCTGCCTGCTCTGCATGGGCTCCAACCTGGATGCCCTTCTGCACCTGAAGAATGCGGAAGACGCCTTGCAACGTCTCTTCCCGGATATTGAATGGGGAGGAATCGTAGAAACCGTGCCGGAGAAAATGGAGAATCCGCAACCGTTTCTGAACCGTGCCGCACGTTTCCGCACCTCACTGCCCATGACGGAGGTGCGAAGCATCCTGAAGCAAATTGAGCAGACAAACGGACGGACTCCGGACAGCAAGAAGGAAGGACGCATCCCGCTTGACATTGACTTGCTTTCCTACGACCAGCAGGTACTCAAACCGGAGGACTGGCAGAAAGAATATGTGCGTCTGGCCTTTCGTCACGCCAGTTTCACGTAACCCAGACGGGTATAGCGCACTCCATGCGACTCATATTGTGACATGACTTTGGCCGAAAGCAGATGCAGGAACTCCTGCGGCTGTATCTGACGGCTGCGGCAACTCAAGGCGTTCGGTGTCAGACTACGGGCGCGGGCCTTGACCAGAAAGGTAAAGCGATTACCGTCGCGGTCGGCCGCCAGTACATTCTGGTCGACAAAGAAATCGGGTTTGTACGTATCTACCTGAAGCCGCACGTTCAGCACCGTGACCTGCAAGTCCTTCAACGTCTCTCCCACCGTTCCTACAAAATGGCTTACCGAAGCAATGCGCGGCTTGCGCACGGTCAGTTCAAAATGCACCACGGCAAAGCGCTTGGCCAGCTCCACCACCCGTTCGTACCGAGGGTTGGTAGGTTCAAACTTATTAGCCAGCCAGAGCATGTAAGAAGGATCCACGTAATAGATTTCAGCCAGATGCTTTCCCTTGTATTTTCCGAAGGGCATCAAATCGTCCAGTGCCCCGTAATAGGACTCAAACTGTGCATTGTCAGCGGTCTCCAACCGCACATTGCAGTTCTGCAGCATGGAAAAAGCACGGGCCGAAGCCGCATCCAGCGTCACTCCTAACGTACGGACAAACAGATAAGAATGAGGAGAAGGAAACTCACGCCACAAGGCATAATACGGACGATATTCTGTGGCCATGCTGATAAGATAGACACCCTTGTCGCTCGTACGTCCACGATTAAACAGTTCCAGTTCCTTTAGTACTTGTGCGGTGATTTCCATACCTGCCTCCTGCTTTGAAAGGCAAGATAAACAAAAAGAATTAAAAATGCAAGTTTATACATACAAAACGGGAGGAAAAGTCCCCAAACAGGCTTCTCCTCCCGCATAATGATATGGAATTCTAACAATTAATCGTTACAGAATGGCTTTCACGGTTTCCAGCATACCTTTTTCCTGAATGCTGTCCAGGTTCTTCTTCACGGCTTCTGCCAGTCCCGGAATCAGGTTCAGGTCTTCGCCCCAGATAAAGGTGGCACCCAGCACGCCTTCGGTTACCTTGGCTGTATCACCCGTGGCCCACAACTGTTTCAGCAGGTCCATGATTTCCTGTGCGTCATTGGGCACGATTTCTGCGCCATCGGCACGTACACCACCTTTGTAGTAGGTAATGATGGCGGCCAGTCCCAATACCAGCCCTTCAGGCAACTTGCCCTTGCGTTCCAAGTAAGTCTTCAAACCCGGCAAATCGCGTGTCTGGTATTTTGGGAAGGAATTCAGCATGATAGAAGTCACCTGATGGTCTACAAACGGATTGTTGAAGCGTTCCAGCACGTCATGTGCAAATTTTTCCAATTCTGCTTTCGGCAGGTTCAGGGTTTCCATCAGTTCCTCGAACATTACTTTATGGATAAACTTGCCTACTACCGGATGCTGGCAGGCATCACGCACGATATTGATACCCGACAAGTAAGCTACCGGAGAAAGCACGGTGTGTGGTCCGTTCAGCAAAGTCACTTTCCGTTCGTGGTACGGTGCTTCCGACGGCACAAAGAGCACATTCAGTCCGGCTTTGTCGGCCGGGAATTCGGCAGCTACTTCCTGAGGTGCTTCAATTACCCACAGATGGAAAATTTCGGCCTGCACCACCATGTTGTCATCGTATTGCAGTTTTTCTTTGATAGCCGCAATATCCTTGCGCGGGAATCCCGGTACGATACGGTCAACCAATGTAGCATACACACCACAAGCCTTTTCAAACCATTGCTTGAAGTCATCTCCCAAGTTCCAAAGCTCAATATACTGATAGATGGTTTCTTTCAACTTGTGTCCGTTCAGGAAAATCAGTTCACAGGGGAAGATAATCAATCCCTTTGACATATCTCCCTGGAAGGTTTTATAGCGATGATACAAAAGTTGTGTCAGCTTGCCCGGATAAGAAGAAGCCGGTGCATTTTCCAGTTTGCAGGAAGGGTCGAACGCAATACCTGCTTCGGTTGTATTGGAGATTACGAAACGCATTTCCGGCTGTTCGGCCAGCTTCATGAACTCTTCAAACTGACTGTAAGGATTCAGTGCACGGCTGATTACGTCAATCATGGTCAGGCTGTTCACCGTTTCCCCTTTGTCCAAGCCCTGCAAATTGACATGATAAAGACAATCCTGCGCGTTCAGCATGTCAATCATTCCTTTTTCGATGGGCTGAACCACCACTACACTGCTGTTGAAATCAGCCTTTTCGTTCATGTTGTAGATAATCCAGTCAACAAACGCACGAAGGAAATTACCTTCGCCAAACTGAATAATTCTTTCCGGACGGACCGTTTTCTTTGCGGTCTCTTTGTTTAATGCTTTCATATTATATCTTTAATAACAAAATTGTTGTCCTTTCGGCCTTTTGGTTGCATTTTACCCTTCAAAAATTAGAAGAGTTGAATGTAACCCGTTGTTTTTCACATACTTGTCTATCCATCTATGGATTTAATTTTCATAAATGAGTGTTGCAAAGGTAATAAATATTTTGTTATTCCAAATAAAATTTCTACTTTCGTGTTCGATAACGGATAGGTATTCGATATTTTATGTTGCCCAACATAAATAAATTGTAAGTTATCTATTCAATACTATATTATTTGAAAACAACTACGAAACTTAAAAATACAATTTATCATGAAGAAATTTATGGACGAAAACTTCCTGCTGCAAACTGAAACCGCACAGGAGTTATATCACAATCATGCGGCTAAAATGCCGATTATTGACTATCACTGCCACCTGATTCCAAAAATGGTAGCCGACGATTACCAGTTCAAATCCATTACTGAAATCTGGCTGGGAGGTGACCACTATAAATGGCGTGCCATGCGAAGCAACGGAGTGGCAGAACGTTACTGCACCGGAACAGACACTACCGACTGGGAAAAGTTCGAAAAATGGGCTGAAACTGTTCCTTATACATTCCGCAACCCGCTGTATCACTGGACACACCTGGAACTGAAGACTGCTTTCGGCATCGACAAGATTCTGAATCCGTCTACCGCCCGCGAAATTTTTGACGAATGTAATGCCAAACTGGCTACTCCGGAATATTCAGCTCGCAACCTGATGCGTCGCTATCATGTAGAAACAGTCTGCACAACGGACGACCCGGTAGATTCACTGGAATATCACATCGCTACCCGTGAAAGCGGATTTGAAATCAAGATGCTGCCTACCTGGCGTCCGGATAAGGCAATGGCAGTAGAAGTGCCGGCTGAATTCCGTGCCTACGTAGAAAAACTGGCAGAAGTAAGCGGTGTCAGCATCTCTAACTTTGACGACATGATTGAAGCGCTGCGCAAACGTCACGCTTTCTTTGCCGAACAAGGCTGTAAGTTGTCCGACCACGGTATTGAAGAGTTCTATGCAGAAGATTATACGGATGCGGAAATCCGCGCCATCTTCAACAAGGTATACGGTGGTACGGAACTGACACACGAAGAAATTCTGAAGTTCAAGTCGGCCATGCTGGTGGTATTCGGCGAAATGGACTGGGAAACTGGCTGGACACAGCAGTTCCACTACGGTGCTATCCGCAACAACAATACCAAGATGTTCAAGCTGTTAGGACCTGACACTGGTTTCGACTCTATCGGTGAATTTACCACAGCCAAATCTATGGCAAAATACCTGGATCGCCTGAACTCAGAAGGAAAGCTTACTAAGACCATTCTCTACAACCTGAATCCTTGCGCCAACGAAGTAATCGCTACCATGTTGGGCAACTTCCAGGATGGTTCTATCCCGGGAAAAATCCAGTTCGGTTCAGGCTGGTGGTTCCTCGATCAGAAAGACGGTATGGAAAAACAGATGAACGCACTTTCCCTGCTGGGATTGCTGAGCCGCTTCGTAGGTATGCTTACCGACTCACGTTCCTTCCTTTCTTACCCGCGTCATGAATACTTCCGCCGTACACTCTGTAACCTGCTGGGAAGAGATGTAGAAAACGGTGAAATTCCTGAATGCGAAATGCCGCGCGTACAACAGATGGTGGAAGACATCTGCTACAACAACGCCAAGAATTTTTTCCAGTTCTAAGAAATTACGGTATATCTAAAAACAGATACAACTCGTTTGCAAGGCTGTTCCTTTTCGGAATGGCCTTGTTTTATTTATATCTTTTTTCGTTTGCCTTTCCTCTCACCTTTCACTATCTTTTCATAAGACAGGAAGCGGTTCGGGATAGCCAAACCTGAAAAACTTTGTTTTTCGTTTGTCTCTCCTCTCACCTTTCACTATCTTTGCGTTCCTTTAGCAAAAAAGAGAGACAATGACAGTAAAATTTATGAGTCTGGCCAGCGGCAGCAGCGGAAACTGTTACTACCTGGCTACTGACAACACCGCCATATTGGTTGATGCCGGTATCGGTATCCGCACCATCAAGAAGGTATTTAAGGAACGTATGCTAAACCTTGAAGGGATACAGGCTGTACTGGTTACTCATGACCACGCCGACCACATCAAGGCAGTAGGGCATTTGGGAGAGAAGCACGGGATTCCGGTATATACCACTCCGGAAATACACGAAGGCATGAAGCACAGCTACTGCATGACCGAACGATTAAGTCCCGAACGTACCCGCTTTATCCGGAAAGAAGAAACATTCAGCGTAGGAGATTTCACCATCACCTGCTTCGAAGTGCCTCACGACGGAACCGACAACGTGGGTTACTGCATCACGGCAGGCGATAAGACATTCTCTTTCCTGACCGACATCGGGCATATCACCCCGACTGCCTCACGCTTCATACAGCAGGCTGATTACCTGATACTGGAAGCCAACTACGACGACAGCATGCTCCAGATGGGACCTTACCCACAGCATCTGAAGGAGCGCATTGCCGGCCCGAACGGACACATGAGCAACCACGAAATGGCCGACTACCTGAGTCATCATTTTCCCCAGCGTTTGAAACATTTATGGCTCTGCCACCTGAGCAAGGACAACAACCATCCGGAGCTGGCTTTCAAGACAGTGGAACTGGCATTCCGGCAGGAAAACATCATCGTAGGAAAAGACGTGGAAGTAACTCCACTGAAGCGAACCACTCCTTCTGAAATGTATATCCTGGAATAACAGAAGAAAAGAATAAAAGCCATCGGGGCGTTTCCTCTAAAGTAAAGAAACGCCCCGATGGCTTTCTTATTACAAACTGCGAATCAGCGCAATCTTTCGTACGCCTTTACCAGCATCTCATCCTTGCCGATAGCACGGATAGCCAGCCAGTTCAGGATAATGCTTACCAATGGAAGACAAACTGTCCATGAAGGCATGAAACTGTAGTCATCGAATGCCTTGTCCGGATTTACGACAAAATAAGCCAGTACCAAATAGTAACCAACCAGCACAATCGTATTGAAGATGGTCAGACGAATCTGCAACATACGTTTCCGGTAAAGGAAAATAGTCACCAAAGCCATCACAGCCACTACTACCAGTATCGCAAACAAAGCCCACGGCGTATAGTTCACCGCTCCGTCCGGAAGCAGGTATGAAAGGTTTGTCATCTCACAAATATTTTTATCGGTATAGAAGCTGCCCACGGGAACAGACATCATTACTACCATCAAGATAGCTACTACGAGCAAATAAACGGTCTGTATTCTCTGTATCATAATCAATCGTATTAAGGTTTCCAAAACAAATGTCATTCTGAGGGCGACGGTTCTTGCCGTCTACACTCAGAATGACAAGCCCAAATGCGCATGCGCATTCACTAAAATCTTTACCTATAGGAGGATTACTGCAATTTTTCCTTTTCCTTTGCCGGGTTTCTGTAATAAACCTTTCCTTCTATGTACTCCTGAGTCGCAATCAACGTCGGTTTCGGGAGTTTTTCATAATAACGAGAGATTTCAATCTGTTCTCTGTTTTCAAACACCTCTTCAAGGTTATCGTTATAAGAAGCAAACTCCTGCAGTTTCTTGGAAAGGTCATTCTTCATTTCGGCAGCAATCTGGTTGGCACGCTTGCCGATGATAGATACTGTTTCATAAATATTGCCTGTGTCCTCACAGAGTTCCATCAAATTACGTGTAACCGTATTTGTAGGAGCGTTTGTTTTTTTGTAATCCATAACTTAATTTATAATTATAAACGTTTATATTATTCTTCATCTGTAGAAATGTACTTGCTGACTTCTTTGAAGATGTCTTCCACTTCTTTCATGTATTTGCTTTCCGGGAACTCATTCTTGAAAGCATAATATTCATCCACGGTTTCGCGCATACGGTCTTCTCTCTTTTCCAGCACACTCTCCTTTGCCATGTGATACTTGGCACGGAGAATCAGAATAGAAAGTTCCTCACGCAATTTGGTGTAAGGATATTCTTTCAACACATTCTGTGCTGTGACAATGGCTGCCAGATAATTGTTACCCGTGCTGCTATACACCGAATTTCCTGAATAAGAGCCCAAGTCGTAATAGAGTTTGGAAGAAAGGTATTCCTTCTCCACCAACTTGTCCTGCAACTCAAAAATCATGTTCTGGGCAATATCCTTTCGCTGACTTGCGGGAAAATACTCCAAAAACATCTGCAGTTCCTGAATAGCCTTGTACGTGCTGCTCTGGTCCAGACGTGGTTCCGGAGTATCAAGGAACAAAGCCTTTCCGCTATGAAAACGCGCCAGTTCCGTATAAGTACCGCGCGGATAAGTCGTATAATACGTATTAAAATAATGTGAAGCAGTCACAAAATCACCCTGGTTGTAATAAGTCATTGCCAGCATATACAAAGACTCTTCCCCGTTGGCCGTACCCTTCAGAATAGGAATCAATTCTTCCAGAATGGTTGCCGCACGTGAATTCTGTCCCTTGGCAAAATAGCTTTTCGCCGCTTCGTATTTGTATTCATAGTCAGTGCTTTTCAGCACTTTATTGTACTCTCCGCATGAAGATAAAACTCCAGCAGAAAGGAGGACCATTGCGATATATTTTTTCATATATAATTGATATAGTTGCGCAAAATTACTCTTTTCCAGCGAATAATGCAACTCCAGGCCATTTTTTAATGTAATTTTTCAGGATTGCAAAGTATGGTATAAAATATATATGTAATTTTACAACCGTTTTCATTCACCAATATTCAGATGCAATGGATTTTGAACTGATATCCGACTATCAGCCTACCGGCGACCAGCCGGAGGCCATCGCCCAACTGACTGAAGGTATCCGGCAGCATGTGCCTGCACAGACGCTGCTGGGAGTAACCGGCTCTGGAAAGACTTTTACCATTGCCAATGTCATCAAGAACATCAACAAGCCGACACTGATTCTGAGTCACAACAAGACACTGGCCGCCCAGCTTTACGGGGAGTTCAAAAATTTCTTCCCTCACAATGCGGTGGAGTATTATGTGTCTTACTACGACTATTATCAGCCGGAAGCATACATTCCGTCGACCGATACTTATATTGAAAAAGACCTGGCCATCAACGAAGAAATCGACAAGCTTCGTCTGGCTGCAACTTCTTCCCTCCTTTCCGGCCGGAAGGATGTCATCGTGGTATCGTCCGTATCGTGTATCTACGGTATGGGAAACCCGGCAGATTTCTACAACAACGTGATTGAAATCAAAAAAGGAAAGCTGCTGGACCGCAACGTATTCCTCCGCCGGCTGGTGGACAGTCTGTACGTTCGGAATGACATCGAGCTGAACCGAGGCAACTTCCGTGTAAAAGGTGATACGGTGGACATCTTCCTGGCTTATACCGACAGTGTGCTGCGGGTAATGTTCTGGGACGATGAGATTGACGGTATTGAAGAGATAGACCCGGTTTCAGGACACCGTATCGGTACGTTCGAAGAATATAAGATTTATCCGGCCAACCTGTTCATGACAACCAAGGAAAGTACGCTCCGCGCCATTCATCAGATTGAAGACGATCTGACCAAGCAGGTGGCTTATTTTGAAGAAATCGGTAAACCTTACGAAGCCAAACGTCTGTACGAGCGTGTGACCTACGACATGGAAATGCTGCGCGAGCTGGGACATTGTTCGGGGATTGAAAACTATTCACGTTACTTCGACGGACGCGAACCGGGCACCCGTCCCTACTGTCTGCTTGATTTCTTCCCTGAAGATTTTCTGATTGTCATCGATGAAAGTCACGTCAGCGTACCGCAAATCAGGGCCATGTACGGCGGTGACCGTGCCCGCAAGACAAATCTGGTGGAATACGGATTCCGTCTGCCGGCCGCCATGGACAACCGTCCGCTTACATTCGAAGAGTTCCAGCAGATGGCCAAGCAGGTGATTTACGTGAGTGCCACTCCGGCAGAATACGAACTGCAACAGAGTGAAGGTATCGTAGTGGAACAGGTGATTCGTCCTACGGGACTGTTGGACCCGGTGATTGACGTACGTCCCAGCCTGAACCAGATAGACGACCTGATGGAAGAGATTCAGCAGCGCATCGAAAGGGAGGAGCGTGTGCTTGTCACTACCCTGACCAAGCGCATGGCAGAAGAACTGACGGAATACCTGCTCAACAACGGTATCCGCTGCGCTTATATCCACAGCGACGTGGAAACACTGGAGCGTATCAAAATCATGGACGAACTGCGGGAAGGTATCTACGATGTGCTGGTGGGTGTCAACCTGCTGCGTGAGGGACTCGACTTGCCGGAGGTGTCGCTCGTAGCTATCCTGGATGCCGACAAGGAAGGTTTCCTGCGTTCGCACCGCTCGCTCACCCAGACGGCCGGACGTGCTGCCCGCAACGTGAACGGAAAGGTCATCATGTATGCCGACCGTATTACGGACAGCATGCGACAGACCATCGATGAGACCAACCGCCGACGGGAAAAGCAGTTGGCTTACAACGAAGCACACGGCATCACGCCGAAACAAATTACCCGTTCACGCGCCAATGCCCTGCTCGACATCGAAAAACAGTCGTCTCAGGAAAACAGCAGCAAACCCAAAGAACCACGGGCTTATACCGAAACTGAAGCCCAGCTTCATGCAGCCGCCGACCCTGTGGTACAGTATATGACAAAGGGCCAGTTGCAGAAGAGCATCGAACAGACCCGCAAGCTGATGCAGGAAGCAGCCAAGAAACTGGACTTTATCGAAGCAGCACAATACCGCGACGAGTTGCTTAAACTTGAGGAACTTCTGAAAGAAAAGTCCTGATATTGGCCAGGGCTTTCTGCGACAAACGCTCTACGCTTTGAACGGATTTTCCGGATATATAAGGCGTGTACAACACATTCGGAATATCCTTCAGAGCATCGCGAGCCACACCCATGCCAGTCGCATCACACAGGTAATAGCTGTGCTTGCATGTTCTCAGCCATTTCTTCAGGGCATCTACCTCAAAAGTAGGTCCTACAGACGTATTTACCAGTATCTTACGGTCGCCCATCAAGGCAAACTCCGGCTCACCCAGCAGGTAATTGTTGCGCGGCAGGCAGGTACAGATGATTTCCGCTTCCGTCAGCAAATCGGCCAGCGGGCGGTAGGAAATGCCCTTTGCTTCGGCTTCCGGTTTACGGGTACGGCTGTAGTACAGCACCTCGGCACCGAAAAACCGCATGGCTTCGGCAACCATTCCTCCGGTCTTCCCCAGACCGATGATTCCCACCTTACGTCCTGTCAGTTCCGTACTTTCTTCCAGCCAGCGTACATTACCAAAGCCATGAAGCAGACGCACCAGTTCACTGACTACGTATTCCACCACACCTTCATCGCCATAATCTTTCACTCCTAACACCGTAATTCCCCTTTTGCGAGCCTCTATCACATCTACATTCGAACTTTCCGGGTTATAGAGCGTACAGCACATACCTATATAACGGATGTTCGGGCAAGCATCCAGCACAGACCGACGGATAGGCGTACGGAAAGATACCAGCAGACAATCGGCATTGCCAATACGGCGAATTACTTCCTCTTCTTCAGTGGGAAAATCATGATATACAACCACTTCTTCCCCTATTGTTTTCAATTGTTCGAGCGCCGCTTCATTCAGCAACGTCTCGTCTACGGCTACTATTTTCTTGAAATTCATATCTTCTTTATGTAAATTATTCATTCGAAAGTACATAAAACCCGATAATGCCGCAAGGAAAATCCGCAGAGTTTTGTAGGAAAGGAAATACGCACAACAAAACAACTGAATTCCCATGTACAAAAGCACTTTCAAAATGAGAGATAATTTGATATAAAAATTATATTATGACATCATTTTTTCAAATAATATATCCTTTTTAATTTATTATTTATACTTTTGCGACAAAATCAAAACAAACAGAAAATGGAACAGCTTACAAAAATTGTGCAAGAAATCAGTTCGTTTATGTGGGGATGGCCCATGATTATCATGCTCCTGGGCACCCATCTTTATCTCACCATCCGGTTGCGTTTTCCGCAGTTACATATCCTCAAGGCCTTACGACTCTCTGTAAGCAAGGATAAAGATGCAGGAGGCGATGTCAGCCAGTTCGGAGCACTGGCCACTTCACTGGCAGCTACCATCGGGACCGGAAACATTATCGGAGTAGCGACCGCCGTCGCATTGGGCGGACCGGGTGCCGTGTTCTGGTGCTGGCTGACAGGTGTACTGGGCATGTCGACCAAATACGCTGAAGGACTTCTGGCCGTAAAATACCGCATAAAGAATTCGTCGGGCGAGATGATTGGCGGACCGATGTATGCGCTGGAACGCGGCTTAGGATTGAAATGGCTCGGAGTTCTGTTCTGTATCTTTACCGCACTGGCTGCTTTCGGCATCGGCAACACGGTACAGGCCAACTCAATTTCCCTGCTGCTGAATGAATCGTACGGAGTATCTCCTCACCTGACAGGTATCCTGATGAGTATTCTCACGGCTTTGGTAGTCATCGGCGGAGTAAAGAGCATCGCCAGAGTCTGTATGGGCCTCGTACCCATTATGGCCTTACTCTATGTAGGGGGATGTATTTATATTCTGATCGTCAACCATGCCTATTTAGGAGAATCTTTCCGGCTGATTTTTGAATCTGCCTTTTCGGCACGGGCGGCAGGCAGCGGATTCATAGGAACCACGGTCATGATGGCTGCCCGCTACGGTATTGCCCGCGGACTATTCTCCAACGAATCAGGACTGGGTTCCGCACCGATTGTAGCCGCCGCAGCACAGACACGCAACCCCGTACGTCAGGCACTGGTCTCCTCTACCGGAACTTTCTGGGATACGGTCGTGATATGTGCGCTGACAGGTCTCGTACTGGTAAGCAGTATCCTGGCCTATCCGGACATTGATTATACCAGCGACGCGGCACTCACCAAGATGGCTTTTGCCAAAATCCCCTATATCGGTACTCCCATCCTTTCGTTTGGTATCGTCACTTTTGCCTTCAGCACCATTTTAGGATGGACCTATTACTCACAGAAAGCAGTAGAATACCTGGGTGGAAAGAAAATCATGTTTGCCTATCGTCTGATGTGGATTCTGATGATTTACGAGGGTTCCGTCATCAACCTCGCTCTTGTGTGGAACTTTGCCGACTTGGTTAATGCCCTCATGGCTATTCCTAATCTCATTTCATTGGTTCTGCTGTCGGGAGTGGTTGTCAGCGAAACGCGTAAATATTTATGGGACAATCGCTTGAACGACTATCACGAAGAATAAGTTCTATCTCCGGAAAACATGCCTGCGTCTGCTATAAAACGCAAGTACGTTTCCATCCAAACGCAAGTACGTTTAAAGTAAAACACAAGTGCGTTTCAATGCAAATGCCTAAGCGTTCTAATTAAAACGTCCTTGCGTTTTTTATTTCATTCTCTCATTCATGATGAATCACACACAATCCACATTTACGGGCTATATCCTCATCACTCTCTCAGGACAACTGATTGATATGCAAAAAGCCCCGGAAAACCTTATGCAAGTCTCCGGGGCTCTTCTTATTTATCAATCTCTCTTATTTTGCTTCGTTCAAGTCGATGCCTTTGTTGCGCAGTGTCATGGCCATCAGACGAACATAGTTAGAATACTGTTTTTCGTCCAACGTCTGCTTCATCAATTTCAAGTTACCGTAAACAGCCTTACGAACTTTTTCTTTGTTTTCTGTCTTTGAAGAATTTGCACGAGTCATTTCCTGTTCAAAGTAGTCGCAGATGTCAGCAACTTTTTCATGCTGGTTAGATGAAAGATTCAAATATTTAGTCAGCTTTGACTTGTTGATTGAACCATTCCATTTCTGTGCATTGTTGTCCTGTACACCTTCTGCAAACATAGAAACTGAAAATACCAATGCGGCTGCTAATGTTAATCCTAATCTTTTCATACCTTTAAAATCTTTTACCTAAAAACTTTGTTACCTAAATAATTTAAAATCTAGCTTAGCTCGAGCTTTTTTTCCTTTTACCGCCACAAAGATAAGGATATGTTGGACAACATAAAAATAAACTACAAAGAAAGTTGCTCTACCCCTATCATTTATTGACGTATATCAAGAAAAGTATAGCAAAATGAACAATTTCTTCACATTTTTGTAATATAAAGCTTCATTTCACTTTCTATTGATTACCCTTTGAACCGTATCCGCATAAAAAAAAGGCTTTCAGGATATTTCCTGAAAGCCTTTTGCTTCATTATGTCATAAATTCTGCGGATTATCCACCGAAGTTATCATACATGATAGAAGATTCTTCTACGCCGAGGCTATCCAGCATAGCGACAACTGCCTTCGACATCGGACCAGGACCACACATGTAGTATTCGATGTCTTCCGGAGCTTCGTGGTCTTTCAAGTAAGTGTTCAACATTACCTGATGAACGAATCCTGCTGTATACTTCACGCCAGCTGCATCGGCTGCAGGGTCCGGACGGTCCAGAGCCAGATGGAAGTGGAAGTTCGGGAAGTCTTTTTCCAGTTTCAAGAAGTCGTCCAGATAGAACACTTCGTTCAACGCACGCGCACCATAGAAGTAATGCAATTCACGGTCAGTAGTATGCAATGTACGAGTCATGTGCATAATCTGTGCACGAAGCGGAGCCATACCGGCACCACCACCTACCCAGATCATTTCCTTCTTAGAATCGAAAATCGGATGGAAGTCTCCGTAAGGACCACTCATCAATACCTTGTCACCCGGTTTCAGGGTAAAGATATAAGAAGAAGCGATACCCGGATTTACATCCATGAATCCGCTGCGGTCTGGCTTGAACGGAGGAGTTGCGATACGAACTGTCAACATGAACACGTCACCTTCTGCAGGGTAGTTAGCCATAGAGTAAGCACGGATAGTTTCTTCTTCGTTCTTACATTTCAGACCGAACAAACCGAATTTTTCCCATGCAGGCAAGTATTCAGCACCGATAAGATCTTTGTCGATATCCTTGTTGTAATCCATTTCGAATTTAGGAATCTTAATCTGTGCGTATGAACCCGGGATAAAGTCCATGTGCGCACCCTTAGGCAACTGCACTTTGAACTCTTTGATAAAGGTAGCCACGTTCTTGTTGGAGATAACTGTACATTCGTATTCCTTTACACCCATTACAGATTCAGGAACCTTGATAGCCATATCTCCCTTCACTTTCACCTGACAGCCCAGACGCCAGTGGTCTTTCTGCTGTTTACGGCTGAAGTGGCTCACCTCAGAAGGCAGGATTTCGCCTCCACCTTCTACTACCTGACATTTACACTGTCCGCAAGACCCCTTACCACCACAAGCTGAAGGCAAGAACACTCCGTTTACGGCCAATGTGTTCAGCAATGTAGAGCCAGACTCTACTTCCATATCCTTATCGCCGTTGATAGTCAGTTTCACATTACCGGAAGCAACGAGGAAATTCTTTGCAACCAGCAGGATGACTACCAGCACCAGAATAGTCACGAGGAATACTCCAATGCTTGCTAAAATAAAATTCATATCCATTGTCTTATTCCTTTCCTATTAGATGTTCAAACCAGAGAAACACATAAATGCCATTGCCATCAGACCTACAGTGATGAATGTGATGCCCAAGCCTTTCAGCGGAGCAGGTACGTCAGAGTAAGCCATTTTTTCACGGATAGCAGCCAGACCTACGATAGCCAGCAACCAGCCGATACCTGAACCCAGTGCGTAAGAGATAGAATCCCAGATATCGCCGATGTATTTAGCATCAGACGGGCTCAGAGTGATACGCTGCTGCATGAACAGAGAAGCACCCATGATGGCACAGTTTACAGCAATCAACGGCAGGAAGATACCCAGTGACGCATACAGTGAAGGACTGAAGCGTTCTACAATCATTTCTACCAGCTGAACGATAGCCGCAATTACGGCAATGAAAAGAATGAAGCTAAGGAAGCTCAAGTCAATTCCCAGAATGCCGTCGGCAGCCAGTACCTTCGTCTGCAGAAGGTAGTTCACCGGCAAGGTAACCACCAGCACGAAAGTTACGGCGATACCCAGACCGAGGGCAGTCTTCACGTTCTTCGATACCGCCAGGTATGAACACATACCCAGGAAGAACGCAAATATCATATTGTCCACAAAGATTGAGCGGACCAATAAACTAAAAAAATGTTCCATAATTCTGGATTTTTAATTTCCGTTGTTGGTTAATAATTATTCTTTTTCTTGCAACTCTTTGTGTTTTGCACGCTGATACCAGATCAGGCAAGCTACGATGATCAAAGCCATCGGCGGCATCAACATCAAACCGTTGTTTACATAACCGGCATTCTTTACAGCCTCATAGTTCAGGATGTTGAAGCCCAACAGTGTTCCTGAACCCAGCAATTCACGGAAGAATGCAACGATTACCAGAATCTTGGCATAACCCAGACCGTTACCAATACCATCAAGGCATGATTCCCACGGACCGTTTGACATAGCAAATGCTTCCAGACGTCCCATCAGGATACAGTTGGTAATGATCAAACCTACGTATACAGACAACTGTACGCTCACGTCGTAGGCAAAAGCTTTCAGCAACTCACTTACGATAGTTACCAAAGCAGCTACAACTACCAGCTGTACGATGATACGAATACGGTTAGGCACTGTCTTACGCAACAAAGAAATCACTACGTTAGAAAAAGCAGTAATAATGGTTACAGAAAGACCCATCACGATGGCCGGCTCCAGTTTGGAGGTTACAGCCAGTGCAGAACAGATACCCAACACCTGTACGGTTACCGGGTTGTTCATGCCTATAGGAGTAGAAAATACTTCTCTGTTTTTAGCTGAAAATAAACTTCCCATTTTCGTTCTCCTCCTTATTCTTTAGATGTTAAAAATTTAGCGTAATGTGTCATACATCCTTTCAACATGGCATCTACACCAACTGAAGTGATTGTACCACCAGAGATACCGTCTACCTGGAATTCCGGATTTTCAACTTTTCCGTTCTTTACAACTCCCAGTGCAACGGCTTCACCGTCCATTACATGCTTGTCCTTAAATTCACTCTGGAAATGATCTCCTGCAATTTCTGCTCCCAGACCCGGAGTTTCAGACGCATGAGAGAAGTAAGTTCCGTATACTGTATTCTTGTCTTCGTTCAAGGCAACATATCCCCAGATAGCACCCCAAAGACCGGCACCGTATACCGGAATTACATATTTAGTCTGTCCTTCGATTTCACATACGAAGATGTGAGCACGACCGTTTTCCTTGAAATCTTTTTCGTAAGAAGTCACGAAAGCGCCTTCATACGGAGTCAGTGTACCGTCTTCAGCTACCACCATATCCGATTTCACCACTTTAGCAAATTCAGCTTCTGCATCCTGCACACCTTTGATGCCCAGTGAAGAAAGAATCTGCTTCTTTGTATCCAGCTCTACGTTCTTTCCCTGCAAGTCGCGCAAAGAAGAGTTCACGAAAGCCAGCAAGAATGCTACGATAACAACCATTACCGAAGCATAAATGATAGTATAAGAGTTACTATTAGTATTCATTGTATTTTCGGTTTTTATTTGTTAGACATAGCACGTTTTGCACGGCGAGAAATGTTATTCTGAACTACTACGTAGTCAATCAGCGGAGCGAAGATGTTCATCAGCAGGATAGCCAACATCATACCTTCAGGATAACCCGGATTCAATACACGGATAATAATTGCCATGGCACCAATCAGGAAGCCATATACAAACTTACCGTTTTCAGTACGTGAAGAAGTTACAGGGTCTGTAGCCATAAACACAGCACCGAAGCAGAAACCACCCAAGCACAAGTGTTCATACCAAGGCATCTTAGCCATTGCAGTGTCCGGACCGATGGTATTGAAAATCCATCCCATTACCGCACCACCTACAAATACTGACAACATTGTCTTCCAGCTTGCCACACCTGACCACAACAGGATAACCGCACCGATAGCAATAGCGATTACGCTGGTTTCACCGATAGAACCCGGAATCAGACCAGTTACCATATCCCAAGAGAAAGCAGGATATGCCATCGCATCAGTTGCAGTAGAAGCCTGTCCCAGTGCTGTAGCAGCAGTCAGACCGTCTACATTGCTTCCCAAGCCAAAGATGCTGTCGCTGGATACCCATACAGTATCACCAGACATTTTGGTCGGATAAGCAAAGAACAAGAATGCACGAGTAATCAATGCAGGGTTAAAGATATTCATACCTGTACCACCGAACACTTCCTTTGCAAACACCACAGAGAAAGCAGTAGCCACGGCCAGCATCCACAACGGACACTCAACCGGCACAATCATCGGAATCAACATACCGGAAACCAGGAAACCTTCCTGAATTTCTTCCTTCTTCCACTGGGCTACCACAAATTCGATACCCAGACCTACCACGTAGGATACAATGATTTTCGGCAGTACAGCCAGGAAACCATAGCCGAACATTTCCCAGAAGCTTCCTTCTACATTGGTAGCATGGAAATGCTGGTAACCTACATTATACATACCGAACAACAAGGCCGGTATCAGCGCAATCACCACGAACGACATGATACGTTTGCTGTCTATCGCATCGTGGATGTGCGTACCTGTCTTCGAAGTAGTGTTCGGAACAAACAGGAATGTTTCAAACCCGTCGAACACAGAACGAAAAGCATGAAATTTGCCTCCCTCTTCAAAGTTAGGCTTTATCTTATCGAGATAATTTCTTAACGCGTTCATTTATTAATAATCGTTTTAGTTAGCATTAACACATTTCACGGCGGAGCATGTCGAGTCCGTCGCGAACAATACGCTGCAGTTCCATCTTTGAAGAGCAGACAAATTCACACAAGGCAAAGTCTTCCGGAGCTACCTCATAAATACCCAATGCCTCCATCCGGTCAATATCTCCTGCAATGATGGCTTTAATCAGGTATTCCGGCAGAATGTCCATCGGAAGTACATGGTCGTATTCATTCGACATGATCATGTGGCGTTCACCACCCTTCACACGTGCATCCAACACATATTCTTTCTTCTTACCCATCATCCAGCTGAAATAAGAACGGCTGGTACTGAAATCATTGAAACGTGGCATAATCCAACCCAGCATTTCGTGAACGTCGCTTCCTTCCGGAATTACAGTCAACTGGCTGTGGAAAGCTCCCAGATAACCGTTGGCAGAAATCTGCTTACCGGTCAGCACGTTACCGCTGATGTAGCGCAAAGCCTTGTCTTTTGTCACGTTGTTTTCGAATACACCTGTCAGCAATGCACCTACTTTCAATTTCACGTATGCAGGTTTGAGAACTTCAGAACCTGTCACTGCTACCGTGCGGGTAAAGTCTACATGACCCGTATTGAACAGACGGCCGATGAAGATAACAGCCTGCGGATCGATAGTCCATACTGTTTCACCCTTGTTTACAGGAGCGATGTGGTTAATCTGTACACCAACGTTACCAGCAGGATGCGGTCCGTCAAATACAGTTACTTCCACGTTCTTCGCCTGCGTCAAAGCCGGTGATTTCTGATTTACACTGATACTCAGGTATGTCTTGGCCATCTTAGCCAATGCATCCAATCCAGTCTGGAAATTTGCTTCTTCGCCTGAAAGCGCCAGTTCGAATTCTGGAGCCAGCGGGTTTGTGTCGAATGCAGAAACGAAGATAGCACGAGGTGCTACAGTCGGATCAGCCACTACGTCATACGGACGCTGACGGATAAACGCGAACAAACCGGCATTCAGCAGCATTTCCTTTACAGCAGCCCCGTCAAGTGCAGCCACGCTCTTCTTGCCGAATTCTTCAAAGTCCTGTTCCGTAGCAGCCTGCACGGTGATGCTCATCACCTTGCGTCTTGCCCCACGTTCCACGCTTGTCACTACGCCGCTTACCGGCGAAACAAATTTCACTTCTGGATGATTCTTGTCTATAAACAAGGGTCCTCCGGCCATCACATATTTCTGTTCCTTAACGACCACTTTCGGAGTCACGCCTGTAAAATCATCGGGACACAGAGTATAGAATCCCGGCTCTTTCACAGCCACCACTTCCGCAGCCGCCTTACCTTTCAGGTTTATGTCCAAGCCTTTACGCAACTTAATTAAATTTGCCATGTTAGGTTATAAAAAATGGTTTTGTATTTTGCGTGCAAAATTAAATAAAAAAGAGGTGAAAAAAGAATATTTGCCCATCGAATTAGAGAAATATTTCTTTATATCGAAAGGCAAATATTAAATAACTATGACAAAATGGCTATTCTGCCATATAGAGAGAGCAAAAATACACTTAATATCCCTTGTGCTGGTGCAGCTGAGGGTTCATGTCAATCACTTTTTCCGGAATCGGGAAGACGGTAGTATAGCCGTTTTCCTCCCCCGGAAGCTGCGGACGACAGCTGTACGAACGGGTAAAAACGCCGAAACGAATCATATCCTGCCGCCTCCAGCCCTCCCAGGCCAGCTCCATCATTCGCTCATCCAGCAAATTTTCCAATGTAGCAGTTCTCGGAGCCATACCTACCCGACTTCTCACTAAATTCAACTCGGCATCGCCATCTTCCCCATTCCGCACCTTAGCCTCACTTTGCATGAGCAGCACGTCGGCGTAGCGGAACAACACGATGTCATTGTCCAGCAGTTTTCCGTCCTTAAGCCCCGTCTTATCGACTTCGTATTTTTTCATTCGGGCTCCGGCTGTTTTCTCATACGGCTTTCCCGACACATCCAGTGCCACGTTCCAAGGCTCATACACCAATGGAGTAACCCCGTCATCCAGCAGAATCTGATTTCCCTCCAAATCCTTTACCGGCCCGGCAAAATAGCAGTAATCAAAACGGGCATCCACCTGCGGCGTATCATAGCCGAAGGTCTCAAGCACCTCTTTCGTAGCCGACGAGCCATTTTCTCCACTCAGCCCATACGCCTTGGCATGGTTGTAATGCCGCGAGCGGAACAAGTAGATAAACTGATTGGTGTATAAAGTCTTGCTCATGGGGATGACAAAAATATTTTCCTCCGAGGACTCATTGAACACGGCAAAGTTGGCTGTATAATCCTTTTCCAGGGTATATCCTGCTGCCGTAATCTTCTCACAATAATAGTTCACCGTTTGCCAGGCATTCAAACGCTGCCCCTCCACTTCGAAAAAGATGGATTTCCCGTCCGGACGGCTTCCGTCTATCCAGTCATCATCGGTATAAACTTCCGCATTCAAGGCTAATTTGGCCAGCAAAAACCACACCACTGGCTGTGTCATTCGCCCGTAATACACTCCCGGCTGATTGCTCCGTTCTTTGCTCAAAAGAGAAGAAGATTCCGCAAGTTCTTTCACAATGAAATTAAATACTTTAGAACGCTTCTCTTGAACAATATCTTCAACTTCCGGATTGCTCTTTTCAATCAGTGGAACACTCCCGAAAAGGTCCATAATATAATAATAAAACATGGCTCTCAATGCCCGTACTTCAGCCACACAATCTGCTACATTTTCCTTGGGATGTTTTTCAGCAAAATCCTGTATTCTTTCCAAAGATCCATTACACAAAATCACCGTACGATACAGGTATTCCCAGGTGGCATAAATCGCCTCATTGTTCACTCCCCAGCGATGCAAGTACAATCCCTGCCAGAATCCACCGTCATACCAGTCTCCTCCACGTGTAGGCATGATAGCCTCATCAGTAGTAAACGTATTCAAATCATAGATACCTCGACCTGTTCCCTGAAGGCCCTGACTGTCGACATATCCACCCACGTAATTATACAACGAAAGCACCCCATTTTTCTGCACGTCCGACAAGGTAGAATAAGCCGTTTCTTCATCCAGACGGTCCTTCGGATTTTCTTCCAGATAACTGCTGCAAGAAGTCCATGACAGCAGAGAAAACGACGCAAATAGTATTGAGTATATTATTTTCATAATAAGCAGATTAAAAGTTAAGACCTAAACTAATCATATAAGTTCTTGAAAGAGGATAAGTACGCTTGTCGTCCACCCCGAAAGAATTGTCCACCAAGGTAGAATTAATCAGTGGAGTCAGCCCCGAATAGCCGGATATTGTGCCCAGGTTGTTAATGGTCAGTGCCAGGCGTGCCCCGTGCAAGAAACGCTGTTTTTTGATAGGTACGTTCCAACCCACAGTCAGGTAATCAAAGTTCACATAGTTGCCGCTTTCCAGCCAGTAATCCGTTGCCGTCAGGTCATGTATATTCCGTGCCGGAGCCTCAGCCAACACATTGTAATCCGGCAAGCTGTTCATGTTCATGTAACTCAGTGCCGTGCCATTATAAATTTTATGCCCGAATGCTCCGTTTATCTGCAACGACACATCAAAACGCTTGTAACGGAAGCTGATGTTGGAACCTAACAAGGTCTTGGGAGTAGCCTGTCCGGCTACATAACGGTCTTCTCCTTCCTCCAAGTTCACGCCTCCTCCATTCAAGTCAGCAATCTTATAGGTATATCCTCCGTTCCCGTCCGAAACCAGTCCTTCACAATGCGGCAGATAGAAAACGCCCAACGGCTGTCCTACAATCTGATACACGATATTATTGTATCCGCCGTGCAGTCCCGCACCATTCAGTCCGGCCAAAGCCGTATATTGCGCCGCACTGATATATTCTCCTTCATACATACCGCTCAGCGACAGCAATTTGTTCCGCTGGAAAGTTACGTTTGCGTTGATATTCAGCTCCATGTCCTTGGTTCGCAAGGGTGTGATACCGATGGAGAGTTCCGTTCCACTATTCCGCATGGATCCCAGATTAGCCAAAAGTTTGTTATAAGCAAACGGAGGTACACTGACATCATACATATACAGCATATCCCTTGTTTTGGAGAGATAATAGTTCACCGACAGCAACAAGCGGTTCCCGTAAAATCCCATGTCCACCCCCGCATTGAAAGTCGACTTGACTTCCCATTTCAAATCCGGATTGACGTTTTTCAGGCTCTCATACGTCACCAAAGGCGAATTTCCCACGGGAGTTACCCCGTTCGGACGCACTAGTGCCATAGTGGTATACGAATCAATCCCTCCCTGATTTCCTGCCAATCCGTATCCCAATCGCAACTTCAGGTTATCAATCAGGTGAAAACGTCTCATAAACTTCTCACGGGTTATATTCCACGCAGCAGAAACAGAAGGGAATACGCCCCATTTATGATTCCGTCCAAATTTGGAAGATGCATCCGTACGCAAGTTCACCGTCAGCACGTAACGGTCGTCGTACGTATAATTCACACGTCCCAGGAACGACACCAGATGCGGCTCTTCATAATAGGAACCAGTACCTTCCCAAGGACGCAATGCCCCGCCCTGCAAGCTGTGATACCCCAACTCATTGGAAGAAAAATTAGTCGTGGTCGTGTAAAAGCCGTGAAAACGATTCTTTTCCACCTCCCCTAAAGCCAGCACATCCAGAAAGTGAGCCCCCAATTGCTTCTGATACGTCAGCATCAGGTTTCCTAATAAGGCTTCCGACTTCCGGTTTCCCCGGTAAGCCTGTCCGTTGGCCCATACCGTTGTTGGCAGGAACTGGGCATTTTCTGTTGTGCTATAGGTATAAGAACCAAAAAGCACCATCTTCAAATCCTTCAGCAAATTAAAAGTCAAGCGGGCGTGCGAACTGAAATAAGAAGTCTCCTCGCGGTTGTCCACATCCATCCAGGCCAATGGATTTGTAATCTGACTGGCCGTCGTAATCTGGTCCCAGCTCCCGGTTTCCGGATCCGGGAAATCAGGAAAAGTAGGATTAAAAGCGGCTGCCGAATAAAAAGTCTTCTGTAAATCAAACAGCGTACGGTCTCGCTTCATCGAACCAAATAACCCCAATTCACAGTCAATCAGTCCGTCAAGCATCTTCTGCGACATATTCATATTGGCCGTAAACAGTTTCATGCCCTCATTCTGAATCACTCCCTCACGGTTCTGAAAGCCTAACGACACCCTGTAATTGGAAGCCTCACCACCCCCATAAAACGCAATGTTATGATTCTGCTGCAAACCCGTCTGTTCAATGGCTTTCTGGAAATCCGTGTCATATCCCTTATCCAGGATACTCCATCCTCGTTCAGCCGCCAGCTTGCGATACTCTGCTCCCGAAAGCATATCCAACCGGCGATAAGCATGCGACACACCAAAACTACCGTTGTAGTTCACGCGTGTCTTCCCTGCCCGGCCTTTCTTGGTGACAATATTAATGACTCCCGACGCTCCACGTGAACCATACTGCGCCGTTTCCGACGCATCCTTCAAAATCGTAAAAGACTCTATATCGGTGGGATATACCGAGGTCAGCATCGTCAAATCACCCAATACCCCGTCCACGATAATCAGCGGGTCATTTCCACTGGTCAGCGAAGTCGTACCACGCAGGCGGACTGACTCCAGCGCCGCCATTCCATTGTTACTCTTCAAGATGGTAAGTCCCGGCACACGTCCCTGAATGGCTTCCAGCGGATTGGTTATCAACTCACGGTTCATCTGCTTTTCCGTAATCTGTTCCACCGAACCGGAAATATTCTTCAGACTACCACGGGCATACCCGATGTTATAAATTGAATCGGGAGGCAATTCGTCTACATTCTGTCCTTGTACATAAAGCGGGAATCCGGCTCCCATACACCCTAAGAACAACAAGCTGTACAAAGCCTGAGATATTGGCTGCATTTTATCCATAGCATACTTAATTTAAGGTCAAAAGGGCGTGAAGATACCAAAACCTCCACGCCCCGTATAATCAGTTCCTTCTTTTCACAAAGAAAAGATATTTCTACCGATAAAGCAAGCCCTGAGCCATGTTATTTCTGCCCGGTCATCATTTTTCTTCCGCAAACATCGGATCCCATGCCGGAAGCTGTATCGGCTTCTGCTTGAAGATGTCCAGCACCTTCTTCGGTACATATTTCGTTTCCAGCACCAGACGGAACATATACTCATTGAACCATTCATCCGTCATAATCAGGTGTCCCTGATAGCCCGATGCAGCTCCCCAACTGTTTTCCACCATCCATTTCTTCGGTTTTCCGTTCGCGTCCAAATCTACTGCCATCAGTGTCATGGCATGTGCCGACATGCTGGCAAACGTCTGGATACGTTCTTTCTTATCCATTCCGAAAGTCGTACCCATCAACGAACCGAAATCATAATTGTTTACATCCAGCAACCCACGCTTACTGTCCAGCTGTGTCACGTCGCTTGAGAAATACATCCGTGTGCTGTCCTTCAATGACGCAATGGCCATTTCCTTGATTTCCTCTACCGGCAGATTCACATACGTCCAGTTCTTTCCATCGTAACGGTGACGGTCGTATGCAATTTCGTAACACTTGTAATATTCACGTGAAGGATCGTTCATCACCATCACATAATTAGTCAGCAGGTTCGTATCACCGTATTTTTCCAGGAACGACATCGGTGTGTGATGCTCTGTAGCCACCACATTCCCCTTGCTGTCCTTACGTACATAGTCGAACTCAGTCGGTGGCACTCCCAAAGTCAGCACCAGCATACGATACACCGTGCTCAGCATCTCTTCCTTACGGCCTTCAATCGTTGCAGCCTTCTCTCCTTTAGCAGCCATTTCTCTCAGTTCCAGTCCGAATTCCTTCAGCTTCAAGCCAATCAAAGAAGACATGTACGAGGTGTGTTCACTGCTGTATGTTTCCGGCATAGCTTCTTTAGGCACGAGACCGTATGTCGACACGATGTCGGCTACTCCCGTAAAGGTACCTCCGTCGCTCAGTGGATGCTTGAACAACCATTCCACTGTCTGGTCGTTCATCGGTTTACCAGCCGTTTCAATAACTCCCTGCAAGAACAGATTGGATTTTTCCAGCTGGTCCCAGAAGAAAGAATATACCTGCGAGAACTCCAGTCCTGGCAAGTCATAGCGTGCAATGGCCTTGGCACGCATCACGTTCAGTCCCGTAAACAGCCAGCAACGGCCAGACGACTGCTGGTCGGTGATGCCTTTTGATTCCACCTTAATGGAGAAATTCGTATTCAGCGCCTTCTGATTTTCCTGGTTCAATGCCAGTTCCTTGATGCTGGTACCTCCCATGGCATTCCTCAATGCCTTGTCGGCAGCCGTATTCTGATAACTACTCTGAATTTTTTTCAACATATCCGGAGAGATGCCTCCATCCTGAGCCTGTACCGTCAGTCCGAAAGCCAACAGACAAGCAGCCAATGTTACGTGTTTCTGGTTCATTCTATTATGGTTTTAATGAAAATTGTGTCTTAATTCTTTTTTACCGAGCGTACAATCTTAAAGCCGATGCACGCCACAAAGATACTAATCAACGGACTCAGCAAGTTAAAGAAACTATACGGCAGATACACCAGTGTAGGCACATTCAGTATCGTGGCCTGCGTCATTCCGCATGTGTTCCAGGGAATCAGCGGACTGGTCACCGTGACGGCATCTTCCGTTGTTCGGCTTAACAGGCGCGATTCGTATCCGTTCTTCTTATAAATATCCTTGAACATGTTTCCGGTCAGAATAATCGAAATATACTGGTCGGCAGTAGCCAGATTCAGGAACAAACCGGAAGCTACAGTTGCTGCTACCGTACTTGCCAGCTTATGCGTAAAGCGTACGAACATACGCGTAATGCTCCCCAACATGCCACAGGCCGTCATGGCTCCACCCAGACACATGGCACAGAGAATCAGCCATACCGTATCCATCATACCTCCCATTCCACGGGTGGCAATCAGTTCGGTCAATGCAGGAGTAGAAGCCTGCAACGACGTACTTCCTGATAAAGCTAACAAAACTCCTTTATATAAAGCTTCCCCTCCGCTCACTCCGTCACCGGCCACTTCACGGAGTACATCTGGCTGGAAAACCAGCATGCACACCACAGCCAAAGCAGTGGATATGAATAAGGTAATAATAGAAGACACCTTACGGGCAATTAATATTCCTGTCACCACCGGCACCAGCAACACCCAGAAAGTAATATGAAAACGTTCTGCCAGTCCGGTAGTAAACACGGCAATCTGCGAACTGTCTGATGCCTCATGCGAAAATCCGGCTATTGTAAAAATAACCAGTGAAATGACCACCGAAGGCACCGTGGTGTACATCATGTAACGGATATGCGTAAACAGCGGCGTATCTGTCACTGAGGAAGCCAGGATGGTCGTATCCGAAAGCGGAGAAACCTTGTCGCCGAAATATGCACCCGAGATAATCGCTCCGGCAATCCAGCCTTCTTCAAAACCCTGTGCCTTGCCGATACCCATCAAGGCAATACCGATGGTCGCAATGGTGGTCCACGAACTGCCTGTCATGACCGATACCACTGCACAAATCACACAGCACGACACGAGGAAAAATTTCGGATGAATAATCTGTACCCCATAGTAAATCAGCGTAGGTACCACTCCCCCTAACATCCAGGCTGCAGAAAGTGCTCCGATAATCAACAGGATAATCAAAGCCGAACTCACCCCCGCAATGTTGTTGATAATGGCATGTTCAATATCCTTCCAGCTCACCCCATACCGGCTCATACCCAAAGCCGCACACAAAGCCGTAGTCAGCAACAAACAAATCTGGCTACCTCCGCCCAGCGCGTCAGCCCCCAACAGACGAATCGTAAAGAAAAGTAATACCACCAATACCGCTACAGGCAGCAAAGACACCAGCGGAGAAGGAATCTTCATTTTTTGCGTCATTTTTATCCGTTTAAGTCTAATTTCATTACTCAATTAATAACGGCTGCAAATTTCCGAATATTTTTCCAATTTTCCATACAAAATCCATATATATTTACATTTTATGCTACAGAAATGAATAAAAATAGATTTCCAATTCATTTATACCAACCGTGAAAGGCCATCATCCAAAACTTAAAAACTACTAATAACACCCTCAAAGGCCCTTTTCTTCGAGGGTTATTTGTACATTTGTCTATAATTTGCATAAATAAAGAATGAGTAAAGCCACGCGCATAAAACAAGCCATACGTATCACGGTCATTTCGACACTGGTATTCTATTTCGGTCTGATTGCTCTGCTGAACCTTCCGGCTGTCCAACACCGCATCAGTACGTATGCTGCCCGTGAACTTACCCGTCTCACCCAGGCTGAAGTCAGCATTGGCAATGTAGACTTAGGCCTTCTGAACCGCGTCGTCATCCAGAACGTGCAGATAAAAGACCGGCAGAAGAAAGACATGCTCGGCATTTCGCGCTTTTCCGTCAAGATTGACATTCCCTCTCTCCTTCGTGGAAAAATCCGCATCAGCAGTGTCCAGCTATTCGGACTGGATGCCCTCCTGAACCGTGCCCACCCCAAGGCTCCCCTGAATTGCCAGTTTCTGATTGATACTTTTGCTTCAAAAGATACGACAAAGAGCGAAAAGTCCATCGACCTGCGTATCAACTCCGTGCTTATCCGTCGCGGACAAATCCACTACGATGTGCTGTCGGAATCCAACACGCCCCGCCGGTTCAACCCTCATCACATCGGCATCAGCGAACTTTCGGCAACCATCTCCTTGAAGGCTTTGCAGACCGATTCGCTCAACGCACAAATCCGCCGTATGAGTTTCAATGAGCAAAGCGGATTTCAACTGAAGAAATTTGCACTGAAGGCCACAGCTACCCCCAAAGGTATCCATTTGCATGACCTGAACCTGAGCCTTCCGGCCACGACAGTAAACATCGACACATTTACCGTAGCAGGAGAACTTACCGCACCCGACTTTATTTCAGATACGCAAACCACCTACATGGGTCGCCTGAATGCCTCGGTCACTCCGGCCGACATCGCCTGCTTTGTCCCTGCACTCCAGCATTTTCAGGACTCCGTGCATATCGACCTGGCCTTTCATGGAAGAGGAAAACAGGCTCGATGTACCAATTTCTATCTCTCCAGCCCGCACAAAGCACTGGAAATACATGCAGAAGGAATGCTCGACCATAGCAATCCTTCACAACCGCCTTATTTTTTTGGTCAAATCACACAGGCTGATGCCGACGAAACCGCCATATCCTGGCTCATACATAACTTGAAAGGTACCGCCGCACCTGTACCCGACATCCTGCAGCGTCTGGGCTTTCTCAAATTTCAGGGTGATGTATCGGGATACCCTTCCCGTATCACTGCACACGGTACCCTGCAAAGCCAACCGGGACAGATTAATGCCAATCTGACCATGCACACCGACACCCTGACCCAGCAAAAAAGTTACTCCGGAAAAGTTTCCACCCATAACTTTGAGCTTGGCAAACTGCTGGCGAAAAAAGAACTGGGTAAAACTTCTTTTGACCTGGAACTGAACGGACTGCAATACCGAAACCATCAGCCAGAATCGCATATCAAAGGAGAAATCTCTTCTTTAGAGTACAATGACTACCAATACCAGCACATCGCACTGAACGGGAATTTCAAGCCGGGCGGTTTCAACGGCCATCTGTCACTTGACGATGAAAATGGTAAAATCAGCGTAGACGGGAATTTCGTGACCCAACAGGCCGTACCCGACTTCAACCTGCGGGTAAAAGTACGTGATTTTCGTCCCCATAAACTTCAGCTGACGAAAAAATACGAAGATACCGACGTATCATTGAACCTGACGGCAGACTTTTCAGGACATTCCATTGACGATGTCCAGGGAAAAATCAGCCTCGACAGTCTTTCAGTTCGCACGCCCGACGAAGAAGGGAACTACTTCCTTCCCCGCCTGCAGATTGATGCGACACAGCTTACCTCAGAGGCCAAGCAGAAAGAAATACGCATTGACTCCCCATTCCTGACCGGAACCATACAAGGACAATATGCCTACCACACCCTGCTGAAGAGCATGGAGAAAGTGATCCGGAAGCATCTTCCATCCCTGTTCCCTGAGGAGAAGTCGAAAAAAGGAAGAAAGAAACCCGCAGAGCCGAACAACCAGTTCCGGTTCCAGTTCCGCATGGAAAACAGTGAATTTCTGTCAAAAGTCTTGAACATACCGTTCGAGCTGCAGATGCCGGCTACATTCTCCGGGCAGCTTAACGACAGCCTGTCACAGATGCGCATCAATGGTTCGCTTCCACAATTTACCTACAACGGGAAATACTACGAATCGGGCACCTTGTTGTGCGAAAGCCGTCCCGACGAGCTGCAGTGTCAGGTTCGTGCCGGCACTTTGATGAAAAAAGGGGCCATGTTCAATTTTTCTCTCATCACGCATGCCAAGGATGATAAGCTGCATAGCACCATCTACTGGGGCAACAACACCCAGCTCACCTATAGCGGAAAGATTGATGCCATCGCCTCTTTCCGTCAGGACAGTCTGAAAAAGGTACTCCATACCCGCGTGAATATCCAGCCCAGCCAGGTCATTCTGAATGACACCACCTGGAATATCCATCCGGCTACTGTATACATCGCAAAAGACAGCATTGAAATACATGACTTCCTGTTTGAGCACCGTAATCAGCACCTGAAAATCAACGGACGACTGGGAAAAACGGAAGCTGACTCCTGTCTGGTAGACTTGAAGAACATCAACCTGCTCTACATCATGGACATGATTCAGTTTCATGCCGTACGTTTCGACGGAGGCATCAGCGGAAAAGTCCACCTGCGCCACGTGCTTGAGGACCCGGTGATGGAAGCCCGTCTCGATGTGAAAGATTTCTCCCTCAATCATGCCCTGCTAGGACGCGCCGACATCCTCGGCTCATGGGACAAAGAGTTGGGAGGCGTTCGCCTCAATGCTGACATCCGCCGCGACAGTGCCTGCACCACACGGGTCATCGGCTACGTATCGCCCAAGATGAAGGGACTCGACCTCCATATCCAGGCCGGAGGTACCCCTCTCTCCTTCCTGCAACCATTCGTGGAAAATATATTCAGCAATGTCAACGGAAGCGTACATGGCGACGTGCGTCTGTTCGGCCCCTTCTCCCAGCTTGATTTGGAAGGAAAAGTCAAGGCACAGATGCAGATGAAGGTTAACATTCTGAATGCTACTTTCCTGGCTTCGGCCGATTCCGTACACATCGCTTCCGGCTTGTTCCGTTTCCAGAACGTGCGCTTGCAGGATACAGAAGGGCATACCGGACTGGCTAACGGTGAGTTACGGCATACCAAATTAAAGAACCTGAGCTACCAGTTCCGCTTCAATACCGACCGCATGCTGGTATTCCACTCTGAAAAGGAAACTCCGGAATTCCCCTTCTACGGTCATATCTATGCCACCGGAAACGTATTTCTCCGGGGAGGCGACGGACAGCTGAACGTTGACGGAGAAGTCCGTGCCGACAACCAAACCGAATTTGTCTACGTATTAGGAACAGCAGCCGAAGCTACCAACTCCGGCTTCATCACCTTCGTAGACCGTACTCCACGCCGCAAACAGGCTGCAGTCAAGGCCGAAGTGTACCACCCGCTCAACCAGCCCGACAAGCAGGATGACGATGATACACCTACCGCCATCCACATTAATCTGCAGATAGAACCTGCCGAACGTGCCAACATGAAAATCATCATGGACCCTTCGGCCGGAGACTATATTTCTGCATACGGAACCGGTAACCTGCGCATCAACTTCTTTAATCAGGGCAACTTCCAGATGTTCGGTAACTACAACATTACTGAAGGAATCTACAAGATGAGTATGCAGAACGTCATCCGAAAAGACTTTACCCTGCAGCCCGGAGGTGTGGTATCCTTCAACGGCGACCCCAAAGCCGCCAACCTGAACGTGCAGGCCGTCTATACGGTGAACTCCGCTTCACTGAACGACCTGATAGCCGACGCTTCTTCTTCACGTGGAAACGTGCGGGTAAACTGTCTGTTGAACCTGAGCGGTAACCTCACATCCCCCAACCTGACATTCGGGCTTGAACTGCCCACCGTGAGCGAAGAAGACCGCGAACTGGTACGCAGTCTCACCAGTACTGAAGAACAGATGAACACGCAGATTATCTATCTGCTGGGAGTCGGCAAGTTCTATACCTATGACTATGCCAACAACACCGGGCAGACCGATGCCACCAGTTCATTGGCATTCAGTACCCTGTCGGGCCAGTTGAACAACATGCTTTCGCAAGTCATCGACAACCAGAACTGGAACGTAGGTACCAACCTCACCACCGGAGAAAAAGGCTGGAGCGACGTAGAAGCCGAAGCCATCCTGTCCGGACGCTTACTGAATAACCGACTGATAATCAACGGAAACTTCGGTTACCGCGAAAATACCATGCGTAATACAAACTTTGTGGGTGACTTTGAAGCCATCTGGCTGCTCACCAAGAACGGAGAATTCCGTCTGCGCGGATACAATCAGACCAACGACCGTTATTTCACGAAGTCCACCCTTACCACTCAGGGCATCGGTATCATGTACAAGAAAGACTTCATGAACTGGAAAGAGCTCGTCGACTGGTTCTTCCGCCGCCGGAAAAGCCGCAGCAGCCAGCAGAAAAAGGACGACGACCAGAAATTCCTCCCGCAAGAAGCTCTTCCTGCTGCAAGAGAAAAAAGAGAATCAAACGAAAAATAATTATACAAGAATATGGAAAAAACCTATTACCTGCCCGCCGAATGGCACAAACAAAGCTACATACAGCTTACCTGGCCTCATGCCGATACCGACTGGGCCTATATGCTCGATGAAGTGGAGACCTGCTTTGTCCGCCTTGCTACCGAAATAGCCAGCCGCCAGCCCCTGTTGCTCGTGGCTCCCGAATTTCCGGCAGCCTTGGCCGACTTCCCCTATCGTGACCAGATTACTTTTGTGAAATGTCCTACAAACGACACCTGGGCCCGCGACCATGCTTTCATCACCCTGCTGGAAAAACATTCCGACCCGCAGTTGCTCGACTTCTGCTTCAACGGCTGGGGCATGAAGTTTGCCGCCCATAAAGACAACCTCATCAACAGTCATCTGTTTAAGACCGGCGTACTTAACGGCGACTACATCAACTGCCGCAACTTCGTGCTTGAAGGAGGTTCCATTGAAAGCGACGGAGAAGGTACTTTACTCACCACCTCCCCCTGCCTATTGGCTCCTAATCGCAATGACACCCTCTCGCGCAAAGACATCGAAGCCTACCTGATGGAACGCTTCAACCTGCGTCAGGTGCTCTGGCTGGATTACGGCTACCTGGCCGGTGACGACACAGACAGCCACGTAGACACCCTGGCCCGTCTCTGTCCCGACCACACCATTACTTACGTGCAGTGTCTGGACAAGAACGACGAGCACTACGGTGCCCTCCGCTCCATGGAAGACCAGCTCAAGACCTTCCGTACACTCGATGGAGACCCCTACCGTCTGCTTCCGCTGCCCATGCCCGAAGCCATCTATGACGAAGACGGCGAGCGCCTTCCGGCCACCTACGCCAACTTCCTGATTATGAATGAGGCTGTGCTCTATCCTACCTACGCCCAACCGGAAAACGATGCCCGTGCCGCACAGGTACTGGCTGAGGCCTTCCCCGGACGTGAAATCGTAGGCGTGGATTGCCGTGCGCTTATTAAGCAGCATGGTTCTCTCCACTGCGTCACCATGCAATATCCTGAATCTGTAAAAAACCAAATAGCACAATGAAACGAACTATCCGTGTCGGCATCGTACAACAGGCTTGTACGAACGACCTCAAACTGAATCTTGAAAAGCTGCACCGCAACATCGCCTCCGTGGCACAAGCCGGTGCGCAGTTAGTAGTTCTTCAGGAACTCCACAACACCCCTTATTTCTGCCAGACAGAGGATACCAATCTGTTCGACCTGGCCGAACCCATTCCCGGTCCTTCCACCGGCTTCTACAGTGAGATAGCCGCAGCCTACCACATCGTGCTGGTCACTTCGCTGTTCGAACGCCGTGCGGCCGGATTGTATCACAACACCGCCGTGGTATTCGACACTGACGGAAGCATCGCCGGAAAGTACCGTAAGATGCACATTCCAGATGACCCTGCTTACTACGAGAAGTTCTATTTCACTCCCGGCGACCTAGGATTCGAACCCATTCAGACCTCCATCGGTAAGCTCGGCGTGCAGGTTTGCTGGGACCAGTGGTACCCGGAAGGAGCCCGTATCATGGCCCTGAAAGGTGCTGAACTGTTGATTTACCCCACAGCCATCGGCTGGGAAAGCACCGACACTCAGGAAGAAAAGATGCGCCAGCTGGGTGCATGGGTAACCGTACAGCGCGGCCACGCCGTAGCCAACGGCCTGCCTGTCATTGCCGTAAACCGTGTAGGTCTTGAACCCGACCCTTCCGGCCAGACCAACGGTATCCAGTTCTGGGGCAACAGCTTTGTAGCCGGTCCGCAAGGCGAAATCATCGCCCAGGCCAGCAACCTGAAAGAAGAAAACATGGTGGTAGAAATCGACATGAACCGCAGTGAAAACGTCCGCCGCTGGTGGCCCTTCCTGCGCGACCGCCGCATCGATGAATTTGAGCAGCTCACGCGCCGGTTTATTGACTAACAGACAATCACTATATTATGATAAAAGCCATTACTTCTACGTAATGGCTTTTATTTTTTCTTATCGTCTTTCCCAAAAACTCGGAGTCAGCAGCAGCAATACACCGAAGAGCTCCAGACGCCCTATCAGCATCATAAACGACAACAGCCACTTCGCCAGGTCAGGAAGCGCACTCCATGAAAATGCTGGTCCGAAGGCACCCAGTCCCGGCCCCACGTTACCGATACTCGATACAGATAATCCGAAAGCCTCTTCCAGTCCGATACCCATGCACATCAGCGCCAGCCAGCATAAAAAGATACAGACAAAATAAAAGAACACAAACGTCATCACCGTGGCAAGCGTACGCTGTGACACCGCCATCCGGTTCATCTTTACCGGCAATACCGCTCTGGGATGCATCAGCCGGTGGAACTCGTTTTTCACGTTGCGCAACAAAAGCAGCAGACGCACATTCTTGACACCACCCGCCGTAGAACCGGCACAGCCTCCTGCCACCATCGTATAAATAAGCAGCAGCCACGTGAAAGGAGGCCACATATTATAATCATCCGTAGCAAAGCCACACGACGTATGAATGGACGCCACCTGAAAAAGCGATTTCCGGAAAGCTTCCTCCAATCCATAATTATTATACCAGTACAAGGCCCCGGTAATTATCAGTGTCACCGCTCCGATGGAAATGAGATACAGCCGGAGCTCTCCATCCTTAAACAACTGTCCGCAACGCCCCTTCATACACATGAAATACAGCGAGAAGTTGATACCCGACAGAATCATAAAGATAGCAATCACATATTCGATAAAAGGAGAATTCCAGTAAGCCACACTGGCCTGCTTGGTAGAATACCCTCCGGTAGCCGTCGTAGAAAAAGCATGGCATGCGGCATCAAACAAATCCATGCCGCCAATCAGCAGCAGTACAATTTCTGCCACAGTCAGCACGAGATATACCGTCCACAGACATTGTGCCATGACGCTGATTTTCGGATGAATCTTGTCGTGCGTCACCCCCGTAGCCTCCGCCGAGAAAAGCACCTGATTGCCCACTCCGAAGATAGGTAGTACGGCAATCGTAAAGAACACAATTCCCAATCCTCCAATCCATTGCGAGAAGCTTCGCCAGAACAGCATGCCGTGCGAAAGAGCTTCAATATCATCCAGAATGGTTGCTCCCGTAGTGGTAAACCCCGACATGGTCTCAAAAAACGCATCAGTCACCGACGGAATACTCCCACTTATGTAAAAAGGCAGCATACCGAAACCTGTGAAAAGCAGCCACGTGAACGCTACGATGCAATACCCGTCGCGTCGTGTCACCCGGTTTTCAGCTCCTCTTCCCAATAGAATCAGTCCGCTTCCCACGGCCATATTAATCAATGTCGTGTAAATAAAATAAATATAGTCTTCCTCCCCATAGCACAAGGAAACGCCTGCACATGCCAGAAACATCATTGCCTCCATAAAGAGCAGGATACCCAAGATGCGAAGAATCATCTTTCTGTTAATCAAACTGTTGCCTCGGTTGGCAGTTACATTGACCGCCGTCGATAAAAAATCTTCCATGTAGCTTTATGTGTTTTACTAGCCAAGTTTCCCCTTTTTTAATTCCTCATCCAAAAAAGAAAAAACATACCTCGGACTTTGAGTATAAAAAGAAGTCCGCTCATTCATTACCTTGCCATAAATTTCAGAATTAAAAACAGTTGCAAGAGCCTGTTCCAATGTCAGTTTATCATTTTGTTCTATCAGAAGACACGCAAGTTTCTTTATCATGTCTGCCATCATTTCTGTTTTCTCATTCATACCCTCTGTAATAATCTTATCGCACGCTCCGTACCAAAAAAGTATTGTATAGTAATACCTTTCATATATTTCAAATTCCTGACCAAAGTCGGCAAATCAATAGAATGATTTTCATACCGCCATAGCTGAACCCCCACACGGTCATCCGCTATTGGGCCTATCACAATATCATATCCATGCACAGGATGACTTGTAGGGTTATTTCTATTCAGAAGAATAAACTTCGCCCATTCTTCTGAATATTCTTCAAACCTAAGCACATTCAATCCTTCCCAAACCTCCTCAACTTCATAAGTTAATACCACAGGTGAGCCACAGCCTAATTGCTCAACCTTTACATTTGCCATATTAAGCGCTTGATAATAATCAGCTGAAAGATAAAAACCCCGTCCAAAATCTTTATTGGGTTTCGATTTCAACAAATCAATTCTATCAAACTCCTTATTCGTACCATGATATAATTTCATACCAACTCTCCTCCTTGTCGACGGCAATATTCCGCAATATCATCCACCATCGATGTAAACGACTGCGTATGCACATAATCATAATGCCTATCAATAAAATCAATACCTTTAAATCTACTCAAATAATTAAAGGCCTGTTTCATCGTCAGCCCATATTTATGTCCAAACTCAAATAGAAAAATAACCGTCCATTCCAATTTTTCCTTCACATCATATTTCATAGACATAGTTTTATTGCAAATTTACAAAAATTCTCATGAATCACATCGAGAAACACAAGAAATGACACCATAGAAATGATGCCAGACAGAAAAAAGCAAATCTACATGGCCGTATCCTCCCCACAGGAACGAGCTCCGAAACCGTGACACTTCCGGGCCGCCGCTTGACGGGTTGTCGGGGTTGGCACCGGTTTTTCAAACTTTCTATATACAGGTGTGGAAAAATATAAGCGTTATATTTTTCCACACCCCGCGTATATATACTTTATAAAAATGCCTGCCAACCCCGACAACCCGTCAAAATTTTCTTCCCTCACCCCTCTCCGGAAGCCTCCGAAAACGCCCTTGCGTTTCAACTAAAACGTACTTGCGTTTGATTCAAAACGTACTTGTGTTTTAAGTAAAACGCACTTGCGTTTGAATCCGAACGCAAAGGCGTTTTTCAAGAGGTGTAAAAAATTGATGAAAAAACAAGAAAATGCGATGCAGTATTTGTCAATTCTGTTCATTTGTTTACTAAAACTGGCTAGAAACTCATTTTGTCTGGATTTCTTTTTGACTTCTCGGTGAAATGGGGTATTTTTGTAAGATAAATAGACGTTGACGCTTACCTTGCATACCTATTTTTGTCTGTTTGGGCTGAATGGGTGTGGGACAGGTAACGGCGAAGCGTACCTAAAAGGGAACAACAATATTTTCATTTTTCATTCCATTGTTATAACATTCATTAATATAAAAGCCACATGGAGAACGGATTACTCGTTTATACCCCTTTAAATGGGAAATTTAATATTGGAGACTACATTCAAAGTTTAGCAGCTAAGCAATTTTTTCAAACTCCTCCCAAACATTATATTGACAGAGATCATACGAATGAATACAAAGGTGAGCCTGTTAATCTTATAATGAATGGCTGGTATTCCCATTCTCCTCAAAACTGGCCTCCATCAGAGCAAATAAATCCACTTTTTGTTGCATTTCATATAAATGAAACGGTCAAAAATTTTTTTTTATCAGAAGAAAGTATAAGTTACCTCAAAAAGCACGAGCCTATTGGATGTAGAGACTACAACACATTGAATATGTTATTAGAAAAAGGGATAGATGCTTATTTTTCGGGCTGTCTAACACTCACTTTAGGCTTAACTTATAGACATGTAGAAAATAAAGAGAATAATATATATATTGTTGATCCTTTTTTTGACTTTAAGACAAAACCTCAGGCTTTATTTTCTTATACGCAAACATTAATATCACATTACACAGTAATAAAATCTATTGCAAACAAAGTAAAAAATAGTGTATTAGTTCCTTTTTCAGGCTTAAAGGCATTACTTGTATCTGCTGCTATTTATCAACAATATAGTAGTGTAATTTCTGATGAAGTCTTTATAAAAGCTCAATTTGTCTGCCAAGAATTTTTCAGTAAAGATTACGCAAATGATGATGAAAAGTTCAAAAAGGCTGATGAAATTCTAAAAAAATATGAAAGAGCTCAATATGTTATCACTTCTCGAATTCATTGTGCACTTCCGTGCCTTGCAATGGGAACTCCTGTTATCTTTGTGAACAAATCAGAAGATACTATATTAAGTTCATGCAGGTTTGGAGGCATATTAGATTTCTTCAATTTACTAACAATCAACAAAGGTGGAATTTTTTCTAATTTTTTAAAAGAAAAACTAACTTGTAACACGCATTTCAAAAATAAAGAACTACATAAGACCTATCAAGAAGAACTAATCAAACGTTGTCGAGAGTTCACTACCAAATAAAAAGCAAAATGAACATTCTTTATTTTTTCGAATATGCACCTAAACCACAACGTGGAGGAGCATCTAGGCTTACACATTCTTTAGTTAGCTATTGGAGAAATAATAACAAAAATTACTCTTTTTTTTGTGCATACTTTAAGAAAGAAATAGATTACCTTCCTTATTTTGAGGATGAAATTTTAGTAAGAATAGCAGACAAAACAACTTTCGGTAATTTTCTAAGAAGAAATAATATCTCCATTGTTATATTTCAAATGGGATTTTCAAAAGAATATTTCAACTATGTCAAAGATTGTTGCCAAAATCATATACCTATTATAACGGTCTTTCATTCTATGCCAGGGTGGGAAACTATTCATATCAAAAGTCTTATAAAATCCCTTCCATGGCATACGGCAACATTTACTGACAAAATCAAAAAAACATTCCTTCCATTTTATTTAAAACATATCAACAACTTAATCCGTAAAAAAAATCAATATATTTACAATCTGTCAACGAAATATGTAGTTTTATCAGACTCTTATATTTCACTATTTCAGAAAAAATATCACATAAAAAACGGCTCAAAACTATTTGCAATTAGCAACCCATTGTCATATCCAGAACAAACTAAAATTGAATATTCAAAAAAGAAAAATCAGGTTTTAATTGTCTCCCGTTTTTCTGAAAGTGAGAAACGTATATTATTTGCGCTTAAAGCATGGAAGAAAATCCAACAACACATCATTAACAATAAATGGGAATTGATAATTGTAGGGTTTGGAAAAGATGAAAGTCTATACAGAGATTATGTCAAATTAAACAAACTTCAAAATGTCATTTTTACAGGTAAGCAAGAACCTTTTAAATATTATAAGGAAGCTTCCATTTTTCTCATGACCTCAGCGTTTGAAGGATTTGGATTAACTCTAACAGAGTCGCAACAAATGGGAGTGGTACCTATAGTCATGGATTCCTTCCCTTCTTTACATGACATTGTTATTAATGGTTATAACGGTATAATAGTTGCCAACAACGACGTCACATCTATGGCTGAAGCTTTGAAAGATTTAATAATAAACGAAAATAAAAGAATCAATTTAAGCATAAATGGATTTAATTATATAAAAAAATTTTCAGTTGCAAATATAGCTTATAAATGGGAACAACTTTTTAATGAATTTGAATAAAGATGAAATCCAGAGTAAAAAAAAGCGTAACAAACGCACAAGTTAATTTTATATTCTATATAATATTGCTTGTCGCAACCTTTTTCTCCAGAAAAATCTTCATAAACAGCCTTGGTGACGAATTTGTTGGTTTAACATCAACACTACAAAACATATTAGGTCTGTTCAATTTAGCTGAATTAGGTATAAGTTCCGCAATAGCTTTCTCATTATATAAACCCCTATTTGAGAACAACAAAAAAAGCATAACAGAGCTAATATCTATATTTGGATATTTATATAAGAAAATTGGATACATTGTTGCAGGAATAGGCTTTATTGTTGCATTTAGTTTACCTATAATCTTTAATAAAAGTCCTTTAGACCTCAAAATCATTTATTTTGCTTATTTTTCATATTTAATAGTTTCACTCTTCACCTATTTTTTCAATTATAAACAAACACTGCTGACTGCCGATCAAAAGGAATATTATGTAACAATTTATTATCAATCTGCTAACATAATCAAAATAGGTATACAAATTATATTACTTTTGAAATATAAAAATCCCTATATATGGTTAATAATCGAGCTTACATTTGGCATAATATATTGTTTTATTTTAAACTACAAAATTCGGAAAATCTATCCTTGGTTACAATCAACAGTGAATCAGGGTAAAGAATATTTGACGAATTATCCTGAAATCCCCAAACATATTAAACAAATCTTTGTACATAAACTTGCAAGTGTGGCTCTACTAAATACTTCTTCAATATTTATATATGCATTTAGCTCCCTTTCAATCGTTACATATTTTATGAATTACAATTTAATAATTCTAAAAGTAGATGCTTTAATAACACAGATTCTTAATAGTACTTCAGCAGGTATAGGCAATTTAGTAGCAGAAGGGAATAAACTAAAAATTAAGAATGTATTTAATGAACTGTTAGCAATAAGGTATTTTATTACAATTCTTTTATCCTTATGCATCTATTTCTGTATTAATCGCTTTATCGTAGTTTGGCTTGGTGAAAACTACATTTTATCTAACAATATTATCATTTTAATCATTGCAGCTTTTTATTTAAAACAAACTGGAGAAATTGTAGATCAATTTTTAAGAGCACATGGACTATTTTATGATATTTGGGCTCCCCTAACTGAAGCTGGAATCAATATTTCTGTCTCTATTATCGGTGGAACACTATGGGGATTACAAGGTGTTTTATGGGGGCCAATAACTAGCATGATAATAATTGTACACATTTGGAAACCGTATTTTTTATACACAAAAGGACTTAAATCATCTGTTATAGAATATTGCATAATAATTTCTAAATATACAATTGTGTTTTTTATTACATACTTCATTTTTAAAATAATTGATGCTAATGTATTAATACTCTATTTTTCTGACAAAGACTTCAGTTCTTTTATACTTTATAGCTTTACCAGCCTTGGTGTTATCACACTCATCACTATGTCACTTATGTATGTATGTTCTATAGGATTCCGAAATTTTACAGAAAGAATATATAAAACAATTAGCAAATGATACGAGAAAGATTAAATTATTACCAAAAAGAAATCAAACAATGGCTATCATTACTTATATCATATATCATCAGTTTAATAATAAAAAGGAGTAAAAAGGATGGACCTATTCAAAATCCTATTATTAAGCTATATACAAGAACATATGATAATGCAAATGAAGCGGTTCATAATAAAGTTCTTTATTTCCCTGAAGGCCTATTTGGATGGAAATACTGGAGATGTTATACTCCTTTTACAAGGACCAATTGTAAACTAGAAAACCCATCTATTGCTGTATCCCAAGATGGATACCATTGGACTACTCCGGCAGGATTAATAAACCCTATAGAAAATTTAGAAACGCCAGAAGAAGGTTTTAATTCTGATCCACATCTATTATACAATCACACTACACAACAGCTAGAATGTTGGTTTCGATATTGCAAATTTAATGGAGGAGAGTATATTTTTCGAAAAAAATCTTCAGATGGAGTAAAATGGTCTACCAAAGAATTGATGCAAACATCTGACCACACATATCAAAGTCTTGTTTGTCCTGTTGTTATTTATAATGAAAACAACCAATATCAAATATGGATTTTAACGAACAACGATGATTCTTTTAAGGATGGATCATATATAAAATATTATGAATCTATTGACGGGAAAAAATGGAATTTTATCAGAAATATACAAGTACGTATAGAACCTGATCATATGCCTTGGCATTTTGATATTGAAAAATCAGAAAAATCATACCATATGGTATACTCCACTCGGGCTATTGCGGACTATAACAATCTAAATTATATCGCATATGCATATTCTTCTGACAATAAAACTTACAAAAGCCAAGTCCTATTAAAGAAAAGCACAAAATGGTATACATGGGATAATTACAAAATGCATCGACCCGCTTTAACTTTTATCAACAAGAAATGCCTATTATATTACTCTGCACAAAATCAATATTCGCACTGGGGAACAGGAGTTATAAATATATCATCAATAATCATAGATAAATGAAAGTTTCAATTATAATACCTATATATAATGTAGAATCATATATAGCGAATTGTCTACATTCTGTTTTTAACCAAACTTATAAAGATCTAGAAATCATTTTGGTTGATGACTGCGGAACGGATAAAAGCATGAACATAGCAATGGAATCCATCAATAAATACAAATCTTCTTTTTATATTAAAGTCATTCACCATAAAGAAAATAAAGGACTATCAGCTGCAAGAAACTCAGGCATAAAAGAAGCAACAGGAGATTATATTTATTTTTTAGACAGTGATGACACTTTACCTAGCACCGCGATAAGTAATTTAATAGAAAAAGCCCAAAAATACCAAAATCCAGATTTTGTAATTGGAGGTATCAGAACTACAGGAATAGAAGAACGAATCTATCCACTATTATCCAATGAGTATTTAGATAATAATAAGAAAATACTAGAAGATTATATGCTCTTTAAATGGAATGTTATGGCATGTAATAAACTCATCAATAGAGACTTTTTTATCAGGAATAACTTATTTTTTATTGAAAAAATATATCATGAGGATCTTTATTTTTCCTTTAGACTAGCTTTATATGCTAATACCATGGCTTGCTGTTATAACGTATCTTACCTGTACCTCATCAGAAATAATTCTATTACAACCAATAAAAGTATAAAAAACTACAAAGATAATTTATGGATTATACAACAAAACGTTGAAATAATCAGAAACAAAGAAAATATATTAAACAAATCAATATTATATAGTTATATTACTGAAACAATATATACGTTATATCTAACTCTGATTATCGATAAAAATCCCTTGATACTGATTGATGAAAAAATCAGTATTACAAATGAATTAAAAAACATTTTACAAAAAAATACCTCAATTAATTGTAAATGGAAAGTCTCTTCTTTTTTTAAAAGAGAACTAATACTTCTTTCATTTCACATACAAATAAAAATCTTCAATATTTATGCTCAAATAAAGAAGTTAAACTAAAATCAATCAAGCAACACAAATTATGAAGAAACTTTTATATATTGGGGATAATCCCCAAAAGACATCCAATGGAGGAGATTGGGTGAACAAAAGAAATATATTAGCCCTACAAGAATTATATTCTAATAAGTTTTATATATATCCTATAAAATGCCGAAATTCTATTACAACTTTTATTAATTTATTAAATTATTATATGCTTGGGTTATCCTCCCGAACAGCTAAAAATATAATAAAATATGTAGAAAAGAACAACATAACATCTATTTTTCTATCCTCTTCAAAATTGGGGAAATTAGCTTATATTCTTAAAAAGAAATTCCCCAATATACACATTTATACTTTCTTCCATAACATAGAAAAACAATATACTGCTGAAGAATATAGGATTAATCCAAATTTTAAGAATTGGATAGTAAGGCAAGTAACTAAATACAATGAATCTCTTGTATGCAAATATGCAGATAAACTTATAGTATTAAACGAACGAGACAATTCACTATTAAACCAAATATATGGGCTGAATGCTGATATATTACTACCTACTACCTTTATTGACAAATTCCAACCAGAATTAAAAAAGACAAAAACTTCCATTAACTCTCAGTTTACTTTACTTTTCGTTGGTTTTGCTTTTTTTGCGAATATCGAAGGAATTAAGTGGTTTATAGAGAATGTTTTCCCTGAATTACAAAATTGTAAATTACAGATAGTTGGGAACGGTATGGATAAAATATTCACATCAACATCTAACATTGAAGTACACGGATATGTGGAAGACCTGGCCCAATTTTACTATCAAGCAGATGCTGTTATTTTACCTATCTTCTCAGGAGGAGGTATGAAAACTAAAACAGCGGAAGCTCTTATGTATGGTTGCCCCATCATTGGGACTAAAGAAGCATTTGAAGGATATAAACTAGATTTTTGTAAAATTGGTGGAATGGCTAATACTAAAGAAGATATGATTATAAGCATAAATAAATTAAAAGAGAATCCCATATTAATAAAAGAGGCAAGCAATTATGCTCGTACTATTTTCAAACAATCATATAGTATCCAGACAACCATAGAAATACTTAAAGAAAATTTATTTTTATCATAATAAACGTATGAAAAAAGTTATGCTCGTATTCGGGACACGTCCTGAAGCAATAAAAATGGCCCCATTAGTAAAAGAATTTCAAAAAAACAATAACTTTGAAACGCAAATCTGTGTGACTGGTCAACATAGACAAATGTTGGATCAAGTTTTAGAGCTTTTCAAAATCAAGCCTAATTATGACTTAAATATCATGAAAGCTGGACAAGACTTATATGATGTAACATCACAAGTTATTATAGGGATGCGTGAAATACTAAAAACAGCAAAACCTGACATAGTATTAGTACATGGTGACACAACTACTAGTACTGCTACAGCACTAGCTGCATTTTACCAGCAGATTCCAGTAGCTCATGTAGAAGCAGGTTTAAGGACACATAATATTTACAGTCCTTGGCCTGAAGAAATGAACAGACAAATTACAGGTCGTATAGCAACCTATCATTTTTCTCCAACAGAATTAAGTAAATCTAACCTACTTAAAGAAAACATAAACAGTAAAAATATCATTATTACTGGAAATACAGTTATTGATGCTTTATTTTATGTGATTGAAAAAATAAAGACAGACAATACATTAAGTGAAGACTTATACAGGAGTCTTGTACAATGCGGTTACGATACAAAGAGACTAAACGATGGTCGAAAATTAATTCTGATTACCGGTCATAGGCGAGAAAACTTCGGAGACGGGTTCATCAGTATGTGCAAAGCAATCAAAAGTCTAGCTCAAAAATATCCTCATGTAGACTTCGTATACCCAATGCACCTCAATCCAAACGTTAGAAAACCTATACATGAAGTCTTTGGCAAAAACCCATTGGAACTATCAAATATGTTTTTCATAGAGCCACTAGAATACTTTGATTTTATCTATCTAATGGAAAAAGCAACAATAGTATTAACAGATAGTGGGGGCATCCAAGAAGAAGCACCTAGTTTGGGAAAACCTGTCTTAGTTATGCGTGATACAACTGAACGACCTGAAGCTGTTGAAGCAGGTACAGTAAAATTAGTTGGAACAAATTATGATACAATTATAAATAATGTATCTGAATTATTAGAAAACGAAAAATCTTATTTACAAATGAGCCAATCCACAAATCCATATGGTGACGGAAATGCTTGTAAACGAATTGTTTCATTTATTCAACATTTATAATTACCAACAATGATTGCATTTCTAAGAAGTACTGACGGGAATCCAGACTCAAGATTACAAAAATACATTGATTCTGTAAATGAGAGAAAAATTGATTTTCTTGCTTTTTGTTGGGATCGGAATCTTAAATTTACAGACAACAAAAATTACTCCTATTATCATAAGAAAGCCGTTTATGGTTCAGGAATGAAAAACATGGTAAAACTCCTTGGATTTAATCTCTTCCTACTCAATAAACTTATTTCTAACAGAAAGAAAATTGAAATAATTCATGCATGCGATTTTGATACAATACTTCCAGCCATTTTCATGAAAATATTTTTCCATAAAAAAGTCATTTATGATATTTTCGACTGGTTCGTAGATTCAAGAGAATTACAAAATTCCCTTATAAAAAATTGCATATTAGGCTTTGAATACATCGCTTTGAAACTATCAGACAGAACCATTGTCTGCGAAGAGGAACGAAAAAAACAAATAAATTTTCAACCTAAAAACATTTGGGTGTTACCCAATATTCCCAAATTCAAGCCTCTAAACGTATCTGAGTCAGAAAACATAGGGTCGAAAATAACAGTATCCTATGTCGGAGTCTTAACAAGACATCGAGGAATTGAAAAAATTATAAAATATGCAGAAACACATCCAGAGCAAGTTAACTTGGAAATAGCAGGATTTGGAGAACTGGAAGATTTAATAAAACAAGCTTGTATACAGGCAAACAATATTCATTATTGGGGAACTGTGCCTTATGAAAAAGGTATTGAGATTATGAAAAACTCAGATATTATATTAGCAATCTACGAGAAAACAATTCCCAATCATATTTATGCAGCCCCCAATAAGTATTATGAAGGTTTATATTTAGGGAAGCCTATTTTAACAACTAAAGATACTTACGTTGGCATTAAAACTGAAAAATATAAGACTGGATTCACAATAAGCGAAGACACAAATGAACTGGAAACTTTTTTTTCTAAAGAAAACTTAAGAAGCGAAATAAATAAATATAAAATTAATGCACACAATTTGTGGGAAAGCAAATATTCAAATTACATTGCTACATTTATGAATGAAATTTATACGCCTTTCATTCTATCGAATACCCAAAAACATAAGTAAATAATGATAAAAAATAACTTCAACCTTTAAAGTTACAAACTCTTTTTTCTTTCAAGGTCAGTAACCATTCTATTTTCCACCTTGACTCGTATTATCACTTGACATACTCTTCTCCATAACCTTTAACAACAATAATTATGGCAAAAGAGACAATAAACTATCAAAAGGTATATGAGTTCTATTTGTAATGAGAGTAAAGATTTTCTTGAGTTCTGTGCGGATGGAGTCAATCACAATAAGTTTATGAACTTCATCAGTGCAGAGTGAAAAGTTAAACAAAGACAAAAGGATTCAATAAAAAAGATGTATAGCATTATATGTTTCTCTACTTAGCACTTTTCCTATTATTTCTACTTTCATCTTTTCTAGAAATTATTTCAAATAATAAAAAGTATAGCATTTACACATTCACATCTCTTATTTTATTAACGTACATACTATCTTTTATCCGCTGGAAAACAGGAACAGACTGGGATTCATATTATGAAATGTATACCTGGATTGATAAACCATGGAACAATTTTAACAATGGAATGGAATCTGGATATAATTTTGTAAATCATTTAGGAAAGTTCCTATTTAACAGCTATACTGGTGTTTTATTTCTTTTTTCTACTATAATATATACTTGTACAGGGCGTACTTATATTACACTATCAAAATATCCTATAACATCATTATTCTTCTCTTTTTGTATTTTATCTTTTGCACATATCATGTATGTAAGGCAAAATGTAGCAGTAGCAATTACTGGATGGTCTGTATACTACATCATAACTCAAAAAAAATGGAATTTTATTGCATGTGTATTAATCGCTTCTTTATTTCATAGAACATCTTTAATTTTTTTATTGGCTTATCCAGTCTTCCACAAAAACTATTCTGCTAAATATTACTGTGCATCAATTATTGGTGCTCTAGCTATCGGGACTTTAGTTGGTAAATTATTTCTTAATATAATTGGAGGATTAGGCCTAGGTATTATTTCTTCAAAAATAAATGGTTATCTTGAATTAGGTAGTGAAGATAATTCTATGACTATCTCAACTACTACTGTTTTAATCAAAGGATTCATTAACAGATTTTTCGTATTAGCTCTCATCTTTTACTGCAAATATAAATTAAAACACAACTCGACTTTCTTTAATGGCTTAACTAATCTTTATATCTTAGGGACAATACTCTATTTTATAACTTTACCTTTAAGTATATCATTAGCACGTATAGCAGTATATATGGATAGCCTGCAAGTAATACTTATCCCATACATTATTTATCATCAAAAAACATTATATAATAGAGTATTACTTTTCATTTTAATCAGTAGCTATTTTTACTTAAGGCTTTATTCATCTATTATATCTTTTAAGACTGAATATATTCCTTTTACAACTATCTTTTCAACTTAAATATGAAACTAATATTTTCAGGCAACACAGCGTGGAGCATGTATAATTTTAGAAGACAAGTATTTAAACATTGCATCAATAAAGGATACGATGTTTATGTTATAGCTCCAAAAGATAATGTATTTGATAAAAAATTAATAGAGATAGGATGCAAATTTATCCCTATCAAACTGGACAGAAAAGGAACCAACCCTTTTAGTGATATAAAATTATGTTTCAAATATTACCAGATATTCAAACAAATTCAACCCTCTGGATGTTTCTTCTACACTATAAAACCTAATATATATGGAAGTATTGCAGCCTCTTTACTACGTATCCCATATATACCTATAACTACAGGATTGGGATATATATTTAATACAAAAAATTACATTAGCATAATAGCCAAAAAGCTATACAAATTAGCATTCCAAAAAGCCCCTCAAGTATGGTTCTTAAATCAAGAGGACATCAATTCTTTTATATCAGAGAAAATCATCCCCCCATCAAAGGCCAAACTTTTAAGAGGAGAAGGGATTGATTTAGATTATTTTAAAATTCATGAAGACGCTCAAGAAGAAGAAATAACTTTTATTTTAATTGGTCGGATGCTTTGGGATAAAGGTGTAGGAGTATTTGCAAATGCTGCAAAATTATTAAAGAAGAAATACTCTAAAGTTCAATTCTTAATATTAGGTCCAATTGATGTAAATAACCCCAAAGGGATTCCTCAAAAGCAATTAGAAGAATGGAATAATCAAAATATTATACGTTATTTAGGAGAGACAGAGGATGTAAGAAATTATATCAATAAATGTACTTGTGTCGTACTTCCCTCATTTTATCGCGAAGGAGTTCCATTATGCCTAATGGAAGGAGCAGCATCCGGTAAGCCACTTATTACAACAAACAATATAGGATGTAAAGAAGTCGTCGAAGATGGATATAATGGTTTTTTATGTGAAGCCCAAAATGTTGAAAGTTTAGCTTCTGCAATGGAGAAAATAATCAACTTATCACCAGAAGAAAGAAAAATAATGGGAAAAAATGGAAGAAAAAAAATGGAAAAAGAATTCAATATAGACTTAATCATTAAAAAATATGAGTCTGCCATAAACCAATTAAAATAATTATTTTCTATTCCTACATCAAATGACACTTCTACTTAAATCAAAAAATATAAACAAATTGGAATTTAATTCTTAAATATATCATTACAACGATACAATTAATAAACAATATGATAGAAGAAAATAAACAACAAGAAATATCAGAAATAGATCTAGTTACCCTATTCCATAAACTAATACAAAAGCGTAAAAGTCTATATAAGGCCATTGGAGCAGGTATCATTGCAGGAACAATCATAGGATTCAGCCTGCCAAAAACTTACCAAGTAGACGTAAGTCTTTCTCCTGAATCCGGAGTCAGCGCTACCAGTGGATTATCCGGTATTGCTTCCATGTTCGGTTTAGGAAATGCATCTGCAGGATTTGGAGAGGATGCGCTGACTTTCAACATGTTCCCTGAGATTGTAAAGACCAATCCTTTTGCCTTGGAAATGCTTCAAATACCTGTTCAAACTCAAAAAGGAGACTGCGTTATACTCTATGATTACCTAGATACGGAAAAAAAGCCCTGGTGGAGTCATATAATGGGAGCTCCCGGAATACTTATAGGAGGAATACAATCACTCTTTAAAGAAGAACAAAAAGATAGCATAAGAGCAATTGATTCATTCCGTCTCACTCCAGAACAAAGCGGAAGAATTGGGATGCTAAAAAAAGTATTGGAAGTGGAAACAGACAAAAAAAGCAATATGACGAAAGTCACTGTTTCCCTGCAAGACCCGCTTGCAGCTGCAATCGTAGCAGACAGTGCTGTACACAAACTACAAGAATACATCACCGATTACCGTACCCGCAAAGCAAAACAGGATTATGATTTCCAGCTCAGTTTATGTGAGCAATACAAAAAAGAATATTTTGAAGCCCAGCAGGAATATGCCAAATTTGCAGATGCTAACCGCAATGTCATCCTTCAGACCGTGACTTCTGAAAAAGAAAGATTACAGAAGAATCTAACTTTAGCAGAACAAATCTATAGCCAGTCCATGGGACAGCTGCAGGTTCTGCGTGGGAAAGTACAGGAGGCCAAACCGGTGTTTGCCGTAGTAGAACCAGCCACCGTACCACTTGCTCCGGCATCTCCCAAGAAAATGCTCATCATCATTGCTTTTGCATTCTTAGCTTTTGTGCTTGAGTCTGCATGGATTCTTTTCGGGAAAGATATTTATCATGACTTCAAGAATGAACTGAAAAAGAAAGATTAATTCTACAATTCTCTATGAAACTAAAAGCTATTTTATTCTTTGCTATACTGTCCGGCAGCTCTGTACAAGCACAGACTGAAAACTCTTCCCTCACCTACCATGTAGAATTAGGAGCTACTGCCGGAGACGGTACGTACGCTCCATTGTGGTTTACAGGTAACCGTTACGGATTAGGAAACACAAATCCAAATTCGGGATATCTGCTGGCAGGAATCTCATACGAAAAACAATTCAAACGCGGATGGCGTATTGAAGCCGGACTAGACATGGCGGGAGGCATTCATCAGGCGCAAGATGTGTTCATTCATCAGATATACAGTGATTTTTCCTGGAAGATGCTGACACTGAGCATCGGAAGTAAGGAACGACCGGGTTTTCCGCTGACCAAAAATACAGCACTAAGTAGCGGAATGATGGTGGAAGGTCCTAACACGCAACCGATTCCACAAATCAGAGGAGAAATCAAGGAGTTTCTAAACGTGCCGGGCACAAAAGGATGGCTGGCTTTTAAAGGACACATTGCATACGGTTCATTTACAGACAATGGCTGGCAGAAGGAGTTTGTACGTCCGGGACAGTATTTCACAAAGGATGTGCTTTACCATAGCAAATCACTCATGCTGCGGTTAGGGAACAAGGAAAAACTTCCATTGGAGTTTGAATTTGGTCTTTTGATGGCAACACAATTTGGAGGTGATCAATATCTAAAGCTGGAAGACGGAAGTACAGAGAAGGTACTGGACATGCCGGACAATTTGAAGGCTTACTGGAAAGCTTTTTTCCCTCAAACGGGAGGAAGTGATACTCCTGAAGGAGAACAAGTAAACGTGGAAGGAAACATGTTAGGAAGCTGGAACTTCGCACTGAATTACTATTTGGGACAATGGAAGTTCCGGGCTTATCTGGAGCATTATTTTGAAGATACATCGCAGATGTTCTGGGAGTACGGACGCTGGAAAGACGGACAAATCGGACTGGAAATTACTTTCCCGAAAAATCGGTGGATAACTTCGGCTGTATGGGAAGGACTTTGCACAAAAGATCAAGCAGGTCCCCTGTTATTTGATAGCTTTTGGGGACAGTTCCCTGAATACCAAATCAGCGCCGACGATAATTATTACAATCATTATATTTATGGAGGCTGGCAGCACCAAGGTATGGGCATGGGCAACCCATTGCTTCCAGGACCAGCCTACAATGCAGACCATAGTATTTCTTTCCGGAGTAACCGCGTAAGAGCACATCACCTGGGCATCAGCGGACAGCCTTCTCCGGAGTGGGGATACCGCATGCTGATTTCATTCGCCCGCCACTGGGGTACATACGACATTCCTCTTGACCAACAGCGGAAACAATTCAGTTCGCTCTATGAAGCAACTTATACACCGAAATGGGCAAAGGGATGGAGTGCTTCGGCAGCATTAGGACTGGACCGAGGTAATTACCTGGGTAATTCTACAGGAGGCATGCTGACCATCAGAAAAACAGGAGTGATTTTTTAATTGAAGAAAAGAAGTATGAAACGAATTTTCTATATAGGGCTTTGCATGATGGTACTGGCCATGATATGCAACGACTGCAAGAAGGAACCAATAAACACTGAGATTGAAGGACACTGGCAATTATTGGAATTTACTACGAAAGCAGATAATGAGGTGCATCCGTGCGAACGCATCTATTACAGTATACAGCTTTGGGTAGTGGAAGTGGCAGAAAAGCAAGGGCCACAGGGATTGACTCCTTTCCGTGGAAGATACCAGTATGATGAAGCAAGTAATAGCATCACCATGAACGACATGAGCACGTATGACCTTCCAGAAAACTCCCGTCCGGCTGAGGTATGGGAACTGGAGCCCTACGGACTAAACAATGTGAATACGACGTTCAAGGTAGTGGAAACAAACGGGAAATACATGACCTTAGAGTCTGATTATGCCATATTAAAGTTTAAGAAATTCTAAAGCAAAAGGCATATAATCAGAAGAAAAGCCCCGGCTGTCATTGGCAGTACGGGGCTTTTTCTATATCTTTGCGCAGTAAAATTTTGATTATTTATGGAAAGAAAAGTAGCACTAATCACAGGTATTACAGGACAGGACGGATCATTCCTGGCTGAATTTTTATTGGAAAAAGGTTATGACGTACACGGTACTATTCGCCGCTCGTCAGTGGACTTCCGCGAACGTATCGCACATC